>QIRE01000013.1_pt1 | contig 289393 bp, 261 predicted proteins | sample 2940141 | NCBI WGS metagenome assembly QIRE01 (sample SAMN09273532, study PRJNA473421) | Gut metagenome, whole genome shotgun sequencing project. | isolation source: gut tissue | host: Folsomia candida VU population | place: Netherlands: Amsterdam | collected 2016-03-06 | reverse complement strand
AGCACCCACACGAATTGCTTGATTCAGTTGTTAAAGAGCGGTTGGTTAAGATCTTTCGTCTCAACCGAGGCGCGCATTCTACAGCAGCCTCATTTGCTGTCAAGTGATTATTTTCAGAAGTTTTCGAAGATTTCTTCAACAACTTCAACCACTTGCGCTTCCGATCTCTCGTTAGCGGGAGGCGAATTCTACAGCGTTACACGCTGCTGTCAACACCTCTTTTTCTCCGCTTTCGACCGAGAAGATCGAAACGTCAAAAGAGCCAAACATCACCACTCTTTCAACTCCTTCCAGGCTTCGATGATCTGAAGCAAGCCGCTGTCGAAAACTGCGTAACTCATTGAGTTTCAAGGAGTTTTCCGTTTCGACTGCGCCGGAAGTGGGGCGAATTATAGGCCTCCAGAATCTGCCGTCAACCCTTAATTTCGCTTTTCTTTCAATAACTTGCCGACAGGTCAAAAAAGCACCCGATTCCCTCTATATAGAAGAAAGAGATACCACCCCTTCTATATAGAGGAAGCCATCAAAGCACCCCATCCTCTTTCATCGCAGCCACCGCCCCAGCCCCCAGACCCAGCACCCGCTGCAAAACCTCCAGCGTATGTTCGCCCAGCAAAGGAGGCGCACGACGGTACTCAACAGGAGTCCGAGACAACCGAATCGGACTGGCCACCTGCGGCACCATCCCCGCCAGAGCATGTGGCAGCTCAATCGCCAGCCCACGGGATTTCACCTGCGGATCCTCGAACACCTGCGACAGATCATTGATCGGCCCGCACGGCACACCCGCCTGCTCCAGTTGAGCCACCCACTCGGCGGTCGTCTTGAAGACCGTCGCCTGGCGGATCAGTGGAATCAGCACCGCCCGGTTCGCCACCCGCAGCTTATTAGTCGCGAAACGCGGATCGTCCGCCCACTGCGGTTGCCCCGCCACTTCTGCAAATTTGCGGAACTGCCCGTCATTGCCCACGGTAAGAATGAAGTCGCCATCGGCCGTAGGAAAATCCTGGTACGGCACGATATTCGGATGTGCATTCCCCAACCGCTTCGGTGCATTGCCCGTCGTCAGGTAATTCATCGCCTGGTTAGCCAGACATGCCACCTGTACATCCAGCAGCGCCATATCAATGTGCTGACCACCGCCATCGTGATCACGGTGAGCCAGTGCCGCCAGGATCGCCACGGTCGAATACAGCCCCGTGAGGATATCCGTGAGCGCCACACCGACCTTCACCGGCCCGGCGCCCTCATCACCTTCAGGTCTCCCGGTGAGGCTCATCAGCCCGCCGAGCCCCTGAATCATGAAGTCATAACCCGCGCGCTTGGCATACGGCCCGGTCTGGCCAAAACCAGTGATAGAGCAATAGATCAGATCCGGATTGATCGCCTTCAGCGACTCATAGTCCAGACCATAAGCCGCCAACCCACCGACCTTGAAGTTCTCGATCAGGATGTCCGACTTGGCTGCCAGCTCCCGTACAAGTTTCTGACCTTCGGGACGCGTGAAGTCGATCGTCACCGATTGTTTGTTGCGGTTGGCCGACAGGTAATACGCCGCCTCCGACGTATTCTCGCCGTAAGCGTCTTTCAGAAAGGGCGGCCCCCAGGCACGAGTGTCATCACCATTGCCCGGGCGCTCGACCTTGATCACTTCCGCCCCAAGGTCGGCAAGAATCTGCCCGGCCCATGGGCCGGCCAGCACTCGCGACAAATCCAGTACCCGCAGATGCGACAGCGCGCCCATGGTCGCTCTCCTATTAATAGAACGCCTGCAGGCCGGTCTGTGCACGACCGAGGATCAGCGCATGAACGTCGTGAGTACCTTCATAGGTATTCACCACTTCCAGGTTGACCAAGTGACGGGCCACCCCGAACTCATCGGAGATCCCGTTACCGCCCAACATGTCACGCGCCATACGAGCGATATCCAGAGACTTGCCGCAAGAGTTGCGCTTCATGATCGAAGTGATTTCAACCGCAGCGGTGCCTTCATCTTTCATGCGACCCAGACGCAGGCAGCCTTGCAGCGCCAGAGTGATCTCGGTTTGCATGTCCGCGAGCTTCTTCTGGATCAACTGAGTCGCAGCCAACGGGCGGCCGAACTGTTGACGGTCCAGGGTGTACTGGCGAGCGGTGTGCCAGCAGAACTCCGCCGCGCCCAGCGCGCCCCAGGAGATGCCATAACGTGCAGAGTTGAGGCAGGTGAACGGACCTTTCAGGCCACGTACGTCCGGGAAGATGTTCTCTTCCGGCACGAACACGTTATCCATGACGATTTCACCGGTGATCGAGGCTCGCAGGCCGACCTTGCCGTGAATCGCCGGAGCGCTCAGGCCTTTCCAGCCCTTCTCCAGCACGAAGCCGCGGATGTCTCCAGCGTCGTCCTTGGCCCAGACCACGAACACATCAGCGATCGGGCTGTTGGTGATCCACATCTTGGCGCCAGTCAGGCTGTAGCCGCCTTCCACTTTGCGTGCACGAGTAATCATCGCGCCCGGGTCGGAACCGTGGTTCGGTTCGGTCAGACCGAAGCAGCCGATCCATTCGCCGGAAGCCAGTTTCGGCAGGTACTTCTGCTTCTGTGCTTCGGTACCGAATTCGTTGATCGGCACCATGACCAGCGAAGACTGCACGCTCATCATCGAACGGTAGCCAGAGTCGACGCGCTCGACTTCACGAGCAATCAGGCCGTAGCTGACATAGTTGAGACCGCTGCCACCGTACTGCTCGGGGATGGTCGCGCCCAACAGGCCGACCTCACCCATCTCACGGAAGATCGCCGGGTCAGTCTTCTCATGGCGGAAGGCTTCGAGGACGCGCGGCGCGAGGCTCTGCTGGGCGAATTGCTCGGCAGTGTCGCGGATCATGCGTTCTTCTTCAGTCAGCTGTTGATCCAGCAGCAGGGGATCGATCCAGTTGAAGCTAGCTTTACCGCCCATGAGTGAGTCCTCGCAAATCGGGTGAATTAACGTGGCATTGATCCTAGGCCCGCTTCGTCATCCCGGCAAACGAGGATTTCGCATCCTGTTGTGCTAATTTCTCACTCCGAAACGTCGCGAAATGCCGATTGAGCGATGTATTAGTGAGGTTGACGTACATGCGCCGCAAGATACCCAGCACCACCGCCCTGATCAGCTTTGAAGCCGCCGCCCGTCACGAGAGCTTTACCAAGGCCGCCGAAGAACTTTCTCTCACCCAGGGCGCCATTTGCCGACAGATCGCCAGCCTTGAGGACTTCCTCAGCGTCGAACTGTTCCGACGCTCCCGTCGCGGGGTGAAGCTGACGGAAGCAGGTCTTTCCTACAGCCGCCGGGTTGCCACTCAACTCGACGCCGTGGAGCGCGACACCCTCTCGGTGATGGGTCAGCAGGGTACCAATGTGATCGAGCTCGCTGTGGTGCCCACCTTCGGCACGCAATGGCTGCTGCCAAGACTGAAGGACTTCCAGCTCAAGCACCCCGAAGTAACGGTCAACCTGACCAACCGTACCCGCCCGTTCCTGTTTGCCGACACCGACTTCGATGCCGCCATCTATTTCGGCGATGCCGATTGGTCGGGGACGGAATCCCACCGGTTGATGGGTGAAAATCCGATGCCGGTGTGCAGTCCCGCCCTACTCGGCAGCAAGAACAGTCTCACACCCGAAGAGATCGCCGATCTGCCTCTGCTCCAGCAAACCACCCGCCCCTACGCCTGGCGGCAGTGGTTCAACTCGCAGCACCTGAACATTCCCCGCGACATGACAGGCCCACGCTACGAGCTATTCTCCATGCTGGCCCAAGCGGCCATGCACGACATGGGTATCGCGCTGATCCCACCGTTCCTGATTCAACGTGAACTGGCCGAGAAACGCTTGGTAATTGCCAACCCGAACGCACTCTCCAGCATCAAGGCGTATTACCTGATGATTCCGGAGCGAAAGGTCGAATCCGCGTCACTCAAGGCATTTCGCGATTGGCTGGTGAACCAGGCACACAGCTACAACCTAGAAGGATAAAGGCTTTCAGCGATTACTAACCCCGTAGTCAGGATATTCAAAGCCCTACAGATATAACTATTTGTCGCAAATCGACAGACTGTATCCGAAAGTCGTACAGACGTCCCACAAGCGGCTGGCGACGTGGCTTTGAGCCTTCATTCGCGACTCATTACGACCTATTCACGTCACCGATGAGAAAATTCTTCAAATTCATCCACACTCCTTGCAAGGCACGGCCTGCAAGGGATTCAGCCAGCCATCTGCGACATTCGGTCACGGGATGACTTGTAGTTAATTTTCCGTCACCCGTCATAATCCCTTGAAGGGCATAAACTTCGCCTGCAAAATGCCGCGCCCCGCCCTGATTTGGCGGGATCGTGCTGATCGGCCGCCCCAGTCGCACCATCCGTAGTGCATGGGTTTACTCAATAAGATCACGCAGGAGATTTGACGTGCACATTGGTGTTCCTCTCGAAACCCAGACGGGTGAAACACGGGTTGCTGCAACCCCGGAAACCATCAAAAATCTGATCGGCCAGGGTCATAAGGTCACTGTACAAAGCGGCGCTGGCATCAAGGCCAGCGTTGTCGACAGTGCCTATGAAGCGGCAGGCGCGACCATTGGCAGTGCCAGCGATGCGTTTGGTGCAGAGCTGATTCTCAAAGTGGTCGCCCCCAGCGACACCGAACTGGCGCTGATCAAGCGCGGCACGGTGCTGGTGGGCATGCTCAATCCGTTCAACAATGAAACCATCGCCAAAATGGCCGAGTGCGGTATCACCGCGTTCGCCCTGGAAGCAGCACCACGTACCTCCCGGGCCCAGAGCCTCGACGTGCTGTCGTCCCAGGCGAACATTGCCGGCTATAAATCGGTTCTGCTGGCCGCCCACTACTATCCGCGCTTCATGCCGATGCTGATGACCGCTGCGGGCACCGTGAAAGCGGCGCGCGTGCTGATTCTTGGCGCGGGCGTGGCCGGTTTGCAGGCGATTGCCACGGCGAAACGTCTGGGTGCCGTCATCGAAGCGTCCGACGTACGTCCGGCCGTGAAGGAACAGATCGAATCCCTCGGCGCCAAATTCGTCGACGTGCCTTACGAGACCGATGAAGAGCGCGAATGCGCGGTCGGCGTCGGCGGTTACGCCCGCCCGATGCCGGCGAGCTGGATGCAGCGTCAGGCCCAGGCCGTGCACGAACGCGCCAAGCAGGCGGACATCGTCATCACCACCGCTCTGATCCCGGGTCGCAAGGCTCCGACACTGCTGAGCGCGGACACCGTGGCGCAGATGAAACCCGGCTCGGTGGTCATCGACCTCGCTGCAGCCCAGGGCGGCAACTGCCCGCTGACCGTGGCCGATCAAGTTGTGATCGAGAACGGGGTGACCATCGTCGGCCCGACCAACCTCGCCGGTGAAGTCGCCGCAGACGCTTCGGCGCTGTATGCACGCAACCTGCTGGACTTCCTGAAGCTGGTATTCACCAAAGAAGGCCAGTTCGAAGTGAACCTCGAAGACGACATCGTCGCCGCGTGCCTGATGTGCCGCGACGGCCAAGTCATCCGCAAAAACGCCTAAGCAGGGATTCAGACGATGGAAGAGCTTATCTCCCCCGGTATCTACAACCTGATCATCTTCGTGCTGGCGATTTATGTCGGTTACCACGTGGTCTGGAACGTTACACCCGCGCTGCACACGCCGCTGATGGCGGTGACCAACGCCATTTCGGCGATCGTGATCGTCGGCGCCATGCTCGCCGCCGCCCTGACCGTCACCCCGCTGGGCAAGACCATGGGCACCCTCGCCGTGGCACTGGCAGCGGTCAACGTGTTCGGTGGCTTCCTGGTCACCCGCCGCATGCTTGAGATGTTCAAGAAGAAAGCCCCGAAAGTAAAAGAAGAGGCGCCGAAGTAATGAGCATGAATCTCGTCACGACGCTCTACCTGATTGCGTCGATCTGCTTCATCCAGGCTCTCAAAGGCCTGTCGCACCCGACCACGTCGCGCCGCGGCAACCTGTTCGGCATGCTCGGCATGGCACTGGCAATCATCACCACTGTCGGTCTCATCTATAAGCTCGGTGCTGAGTTGGCGACTGCCGGTATTGGCTATGTGATCGTCGGCCTGCTGATCGGCGGCACCGCCGGTTCGATCATGGCCAAGCGCGTTGAAATGACCAAGATGCCGGAACTGGTCGCTTTCATGCACAGCATGATCGGTCTGGCAGCGGTGTTCATCGCCATCGCTGCGGTGGTTGAGCCGCAGTCGCTGGGCATCGTCAAGCAACTGGGCGACTCGATCCCGGCGGGTAACCGTCTGGAGCTGTTCCTCGGCGCAGCCATTGGTGCCATCACCTTCTCCGGTTCGGTGATCGCGTTCGGCAAGCTGTCGGGCAAGTACAAGTTCCGTCTGTTCCAGGGCGCACCGGTACAGTTCAGCGGTCAGCACAAGCTGAACGCGGTACTGGGTCTGGCGACACTGATCCTCGGCATCACCTTCATGCTGACCGGCAACCTCGCCGCATTCGCATTGATGCTGGCCTTGGCCTTCATCATGGGCGTGCTGATCATCATCCCGATCGGCGGTGCCGACATGCCGGTCGTGGTGTCGATGCTCAACAGCTATTCCGGCTGGGCGGCGGCGGGTATCGGTTTCTCGCTGAACAACTCGATGCTGATCATTGCCGGCTCCCTGGTGGGTTCGAGCGGTGCGATCCTCTCGTACATCATGTGCAAGGCGATGAACCGTTCCTTCTTTAATGTACTGCTCGGCGGTTTTGGTAATACAGCAGACGCCGGCCCTGCCGGTGAAAAAGAAGCTCGCCCGGTGAAATCCGGTTCGGCTGATGACGCGACCTTCCTGCTGACCAACGCCGACACCGTGATCATTGTGCCGGGCTACGGTCTGGCGGTGGCCCGTGCGCAGCATGCGCTGAAGGAGCTGACCGAGAAGCTGACCCACCATGGCGTGACCGTGAAGTACGCGATTCACCCGGTGGCCGGTCGGATGCCCGGACACATGAACGTACTGCTGGCCGAAGCCGAAGTGCCATACGACCAGGTGTTCGAGATGGAAGACATCAACTCCGAGTTCGGCCAGGCCGACGTGGTGCTGGTGCTCGGCGCCAACGACGTGGTCAACCCCGCTGCCAAGAACGATCCGAAATCGCCGATTGCCGGCATGCCGATCCTCGAAGCGTTCAAGGCCAAGACCATCATCGTCAACAAACGCTCGATGGCCAGCGGCTATGCCGGTCTGGACAACGAACTGTTCTACCTGGACAAGACCATGATGGTCTTCGGCGACGCGAAGAAAGTCATCGAAGACATGGTCAAAGCAGTCGAGTAACCCTCGCAGGCAATGCAGAACGCCCCGACTTGTCGGGGCGTTTTTGTTTGCGAAAAACGTCGGACAATTTGCCGCGTTGTTGCAGATCCGGTAATGGTGTTTTACTTGAAACCCGCTGAATAGACGCCTCGTTTGCGACCTTGGTAGCGGGACAGGCGCCCGCGAAATTCACTAGACTGCGCATCCTGCTACTCGCTGCCCGAGAAAATAATCCATGTACCGTGACCGTATTCGCCTGCCTTCGTTGTTGGATAAAGTGATGAGCGCCGCCGACGCCGCTGCGCTGATTGAGGACGGCATGACCGTCGGCATGAGCGGCTTCACCCGCGCCGGCGAAGCCAAGGCCGTTCCCCATGCACTGGCCGAGCGAGCCAAGGTCACGCCGCTGAAGATCAGCCTGATGACCGGTGCCAGCCTGGGCAACGACCTCGACAAGCAACTGACCGAGGCCGGCGTCCTGTCACGGCGCATGCCATTCCAGGTCGACAGCACCTTGCGCAAGGCGATCAACGCCGGCGAAGTGATGTTCATCGACCAGCACCTGTCGGAAACCGTCGAGCAACTGCGCAACCAGCAACTGAAGCTGCCGGACATCGCCGTGATCGAAGCCGTGGCCATCACCGAACAGGGCCACATCGTGCCGACCACCTCGGTGGGCAACTCGGCGAGCTTCGCAATCTTCGCCAAACACGTGATCGTCGAGATCAACCTGGCGCACAACGCCAACCTCGAAGGTCTGCATGACATCTATATCCCGACCTATCGCCCGACCCGCACGCCCATCCCGCTGGTAAAAGTCGACGACCGTATTGGCAGCACCGCGATCCCGATCCCTCCGGAGAAGATCGTCGCGATCGTCATCACCCAGCAGTCGGATTCGCCGTCCACCGTGTCGGCGCCGGATGTCGACACCAAGGCCATCGCCGATCACCTGATCACCTTCTTCAAGCAGGAAGTCGATGCCGGACGCATGACCAACAAGCTCGGCCCGCTGCAGGCCGGGATCGGCAACATTGCCAACGCGGTGATGTGCGGGTTGATCGACTCGCCGTTCGAAGACCTGACCATGTACTCCGAAGTGCTGCAGGACTCGACCTTCGACCTGATCGATGCGGGCAAGCTGAGCTTTGCCTCGGGCAGTTCGATCACATTGTCGGAGCGGCGCAACAGCGACGTCTTCGGCAACCTGGAGAAGTACAAGGACAAACTGGTGCTGCGCCCGCAAGAGATCTCGAACCATCCGGAAGTGGTTCGTCGCCTGGGCATCATTGGCATCAACACGGCGCTCGAGTTCGACATCTATGGCAACGTCAACTCCACCCACGTCTGCGGCACGCGGATGATGAACGGCATTGGCGGTTCGGGTGACTTCGCGCGCAACGCACACTTGGCGGTGTTCGTGACCAAGTCGATCGCCAAGGGCGGCGCGATTTCCAGCGTAGTGCCGATGGTCAGCCACGTCGACCATACCGAACATGACGTCGACATCCTGGTGACCGAGGTCGGTCTGGCCGACCTGCGCGGCCTGGCGCCACGTGAACGCGCCCGGGTCATCATCGACAACTGTGTGCACCCGGACTACCGCCAGGCGCTGAACGATTACTTCACAGCAGCCTGCGCCATCGGCGGCCACACCCCGCACATCTTGCGTGATGCTCTGAGCTGGCACATCAATCTGGAAGAAACCGGGCGCATGCTGAAGGCGTAATCCGCACAGATTTTCCGCTGGCGCAAACACAGTTTCGTCAGCGGGATTCTGAAAACTTCCATTACCGTCAAAAACTGTACTGCTGTACCGGTCTTTTCCTAAGGCTTTTGCCTACTCGAATCACCGAATTGAGCAAAAATGCACCAAATAGGCGCAGACAGGTACAGTTTGCGCAATTTTGACCCGTACACCCCCTATAAACAGTTAACTGGTCACTCACAATACAAGTGAACTGTATCTAGAGAGTCTGGCCAAACGAGAGGATCATGGGCACCAGTTAAACCACTACCTAATCCCGCCACAAGCGGAAGGATGTCAACCATGGAACGTACACTCAGTTCCGAACTGTTCTTCGAAGACAAAGCTGCAAAAACCCAGGCTTCCCTGCCTCTGCGCGTTATCGCCAACCTGATGCTGTGGCAGCGCCGCATCTCCAGCCGCCACCAACTGGCTCGTCTGGATTCGCGTCTGCTGGCTGACGCCGGGATTAGCGAAGCACAACGCTACGAAGAGCTGAGCAAGCCGTTCTGGCGCTAAGTAGCGTCGCTGGCTCTGGTCGCTAGACCCACCGCCAGCAACCCGAATTGAACACACAAGACCCGTCGCGGGAAACCGCGACGGGTCTTGTCGTTTTGGACCCGGAAAACATCCGGTACAGGGGGCTGTATCGATGATAGGTACAGTTTTAATTAACTAACAACTGAACCAGTACAATTTTGCCGCAGTGTATCTGCCGTGCTCACTGCATTCGGCTCAACATGACCTTCCGCCCCTCCCCACCGGCAAAAGGAAGACGTCATGAATCACTTACAGGATGTTTCAGCAGTTGCGGTCGAACGCTCTCCTCGCTTCGGTCTCCTTCGACGGCTATTCAGAGGTTTCTGGCAAGGCCTGGAGCGCGCCAGGACGCGGCGCCTGCTGGCTCAACTCGATGGGCGGGATCTCGCCGATCTGGGCCTCAGCCACGCCGATCGGCAGAACGAACTGGAGAAACCCTTCTGGCGCTAGCATTTTGCCCTCTGTGCGAAACCTCCCACACAGGCCTAATATCCGGGCAGAACGTGGCGAATGCCGTGCGACTGGCGTCTGACTTCCCAGACACCAAGCCACCTCTCAATACGATATTTCCAGAGGAGTTACACCATGTCCCGTCTTCGCCTGCTCAGCGCTGCCGCCCTGCTGGCCGTGGCTGCCAATGCCAGCGCTACCAGTTTCATCGTGACCACCGACGCCGTTGTTGGCGCGCTGAAGTCCTCTTCGGACGCGACTTCCGACGTCAGTTCTTCGCTGCGTGACAACAAAGTCGTGATCGCTGCCCGTGACGACGCTGCCAGCTTCGTTGCCAGCGAAGGCCAGATCCGCGGCGTGAAGCTGGAGAGTGCTCTGGACCTCATCCGCCATCAGGCCCCGCAACTGAATGCGACCGACGCACAACTGGCACAAGCCATTCTGGCGATCTGAGCCGGCATTGCTGGAAGGGACATGCCAGTCATGTCCCGATGTTTCGCCGCTGGCTCTGGCCCGGGCATTACGCTAGCCTTGGGACTCGCTAACAGCACCTGAGACTCATGCGTTTTCTTTCAAATCTGCTTATCCCTTCTGTTCTGGTCACTGCTTGCTGGACGACCTCGGTCGATGCCTTTGACGTCTCGACGCAAAACACCGTTGTCAGCGGTTACGCCACCAGCATGGTGTCTTCCGCGCCTTTCGACCGTAAACTGCTGCTCGCCGCCCACGACGATGCGGCGGCATTCGTTGCCAGTGACGGCCAGTTGCGAGGCGCTCAGCTGGAATCCGCGTTGCATTACCTGCGCAAATCCCGGCCAAAACTTCATGTAAGCGACCTTGAACTGGCACAGGCAATTCTCGTCCAATAGTTATTCTTGCCCCCTCCGGAGTCGTTCCATGCGTAGCCCGCTGATTGCTGCCGCCCTTGGCCTGTTGTTGTTGGCCGATATGGCCCAGGCGCACACCCTGGTAGCCACCAGTAACATCATCGTTCGTGCCTCCCAGCGCACCATCGATTTCACTTCCGATACCACCACTTCGATCCGCGATTCGAAAATCATCCGCGAAGCCCACGATGACGCCGCCAGCTTCGTCGCCAGCAACGGAGATATCCGTGGCGCGCACCTGGAAGCCGCCCTCAACACCCTGCGCACCCGCGTGCCGGAAGCCCGCGACGCCAGTGATCAGGTACTCGCCGAAGCCATCCTCGCATTGTGAAGTCTCTCAACGCCTGGCTGCTGGCCGGGGCGCTGCTGCTGATCGGCAGCAACGCCCACGCCAGCTTGCAACTGCGGCTCAAGACCGACGGCCTGAGCCCCGCCCAACAACAGGCCAGCCAGGCGTTGCTCGATGAAGCGATGCAGAAACTGCCGCCCAGCTTCATCGAACGCCTGGATCGACGCATCGATGTCGGCTGGACCGACGACATGCCCGCCAATGCCTATGGCCAGGCGACGCTCGTCTCCGAGCTGGACCTGAACCGCAGACTGCTCGCCAGTCTCACCGACGGCAGCGCGGCCACGCAAAAAACCAATCGCCCCCACGGCACCGTGCGGCAGGAACTGCTGGCCACGGTGCTGCACGAAATCACCCATATCTACGACCGCGCACGCCTGTGGCCGGCCGCCGAACGCACGCTGATCCAGCGCTGCACGCGCCGCAACAACAGTGCCGGGCTGATCGGCCTGCCGGATGAGTGTCGGGGGCAGAATGACCGGCGTTTCACCCTCAGCGATGACCCGCGCCTGCTCGATCTCGCCGGCTGGCAGCAATACGTCGGCCGCCGTGGCGAACGTGAACAGCACAACCGGCAGATCGCCCGCAGCCCGGACCTGTACGAGATCTCCAGTCCGAAGGAGTTCGTCGCGGTCAACATGGAGTATTTCCTCCTCGACCCGAGCTACGCCTGCCGCCGTCCGGCGCTGTATCGCTATTACCAGGAACACTTCGGCTGGGCGCCGCCGGAAAAGGACACCTGCGCCAAATCCTTCGCCTTCCTCAATGCCGGCAACGACTTTGCCAAACAGCCGCTGGGCCAGGTCGATCCGGAGCGGGTCTACGCCATCGACTACCTGCTGGCCGAAGCAAACCAGAACTGGGTCAGCCGCTGGGGGCACAGCATGTTGCGCCTGGTGATCTGCGCCCCGGGCCGGCCTCGCGGGCCGGACTGCCGACTGGATCTGGACCAGCATCTGGTGCTGTCCTACCGCGCATTCGTCGGCGATGTGCAGCTGTCGAGCTGGGACGGACTGGTCGGCAAATACCCTTCGCGCCTGTTCGTCCTGCCGTTGGCGCAGGTGATCGACGAATACACCAAGACCGAACTGCGCAGCCTCGCCTCGGTGCCGCTGAACCTGTCCCGCAGCGAGATCGAAGACGTCGTCGAACACGCCGCCGAAATGCACTGGAGCTACGACGGCAATTACTTCTTCCTGTCCAACAACTGCGCGGTGGAAAGCCTGAAACTGCTGCGCAGCGGTAGCAACAATGCGCAGCTCACCGGCCTCGACAGCATCATGCCCAACGGCTTGCTGGAAGTGCTCAAGGGCCGGGGCCTGGCGGATACCAGCGTGCTCGACAATCCCAAAGAGGCGTTGCGCTTGGGTTACCGCTTCGACTCGTTCCGCGATCGCTATCAGGCAATGTTCGAGGTGCTGAAGAAACAATTGCCGATCAAGCAGGCCAGCGTCGAGGAATGGCTGTCGCTGTCTGCCGAAGAACGACGGCCATGGTTCGAACGCGCGGACCTGCGTACCAGCGCCGCGCTGCTGCTGTTGGAGCAGGCAAGCTTCCGTCGCCAGTTGCTGCTGGCCCAGGATGAGGTCAAGCAACGCTACCTCGGCGCCCGGGAACTGGAAAACGGCGGCATGGACAAGGCCAACGCAACGTTGCAGCAGATCCTCGCCAACAGCGGCTTCCTCAGCCGCCCGGCGGAGCTGCTTGATTCTCGTGGTTATGGCCTGCCGCAACCGAGCGAGTTCAGCCGACTGGAAGCCGAAAGCAGTCAGCGCCAGAAACAGCTACTGGTGCTGAGCGGTGATCTGGACAAGGAAGTGCGAGCGCTGCTGGAACCGAAGCGGGCAGCGGAGATTGCAGCCAACGAGGCCAACGTGAAGCAAATCGGCGAGCATTTGCGCAAACTGCACAAAGCCTCGGGCGGCCTGGAGCTGCCCTGAAAAACAACGCCCCTGAAAAACAAAAGACCGCAGCCTGTGAAAGGCTGCGGTCTTTTTTATTGCCTGCAAATCAGTACAGAACACCATCCAACACTTCGTAGACGATCCCGGTACCGATCGCGATCAACACGATATCGCCACCGGCCCGACGCCATTCATAGCCCGGATACACCGGCAAACGTCCCAACGCCCGGGCATCCAGCCGTTCGCCGTAATAGCCGTGCGGCAACGGCCGGCCGCGTTCCAGGCGAATACCCGGAGGCGGAGGTGCACCGCGAACGAAGTAGCCGTGATTGTCACGAATCACCTGACGCACCGGCCCGAAGTCGTGTGGTGGCGGGCCGCCACGGTGGCTGCTTTGCCAATCATGGTGATCGCCACCGCGATTGTCGTACTGACCCTGTTGCGGGCCGCCGTGGTCGTGATCGTCGCGTGGGTCAGCGCTGGCCAGCAGCGGCGTCGCGCTGATCATCAGCACGCCCAGACTGGCAATCAGACGTTTCGGCATTTTCATGGATTTTCCTCACTGCACTAACAGCAAAAAGGGACTCAGAACGTGGTTCTGAATCCCTCGGTCTTGCTTGATTAGTCTGTGCCGCGAGGTGCTAATTCCTCTGTATCAGGAACTTTACCTTCAGCTGACGCGGGCCTTACGCACGCCTTCGGACAGTGCCGAACACAGGCTCAGTACGCCGTCGATGGCCTGGTCCGGCGTGGTCGCGTTGGCGATGTGATCGATCAGCGCCGACCCCACCACCACGCCATCGGCCAGACGCGCGATGGACGCAGCCTGCTCCGGCGTACGGATACCGAAACCGATGCTGATCGGCAGGTCGGTATGACGACGCAGACGCGCCACCGCTTCCTCGACATGTTCCAGAGTCGCCGCACCGGCACCGGTCACACCGGCGACCGACACGTAGTAAACGAACCCGGAGCTGCCGTTCAACACTTTCGGCAGACGTGCATCATCCGTGGTCGGCGTAGTCAGGCGGATGAAGTCGATGCCTGCAGCCTGGGCCGGGTCGCACAGCTCCGAGTTGTGCTCCGGCGGCATGTCGACCACGATCAGGCCGTCAACGCCGGCCTCTTTGGCTTCGGCGATGAAGCGTTCGACACCGAACTTGTGGATCGGGTTGAAGTAACCCATCAGTACCAGCGGCGTGTCGCTGTTGTCCTTGCGGAACTCGCGGACCATTTGCAGGGTTTTGATCAGGTTCTGTTTGGCACCCAAAGCACGGATGTTCGCCAGCTGGATCGCCGGACCGTCGGCCATCGGGTCGGTGAACGGCATGCCCAGTTCGATAACGTCGGCACCGGCTTTCGGCAGGCCCTTGAGGATCGCCAGCGAAGTGTCGTAGTCCGGATCACCTGCGGTGACGAAGGTCACCAGTGCGGCGCGGTTCTGTTCCTTGAGTTCGGCAAAGCGGATTTGCAGGCGGCTCATCAGTGTTTCTCCTGCTTGGAAGTTTCCATGTGGTGCATGACGGTCTGCATGTCTTTGTCACCGCGGCCGGACAGGTTGACCACCATCAGGTGATCCTTCGGCAGCTTCGGCGCGCGTTTGAATACTTCAGCCAGGGCATGGGCGCTTTCCAGTGCCGGAATGATCCCTTCCAGACGGCAGCACTGGTGGAATGCCGCAAGGGCTTCGTCGTCGGTCACCGAGGTGTACTGGACGCGGCCGATGTCATGCAACCACGCGTGTTCCGGGCCAATGCCCGGATAGTCGAGGCCGGCGGAAATCGAGTGGGCGTCGATGATCTGACCATCGTCGTCCTGCAGCAGGAAGGTTCGGTTGCCGTGCAACACACCCGGTACGCCGCCGTTGAGGCTGGCCGCGTGCTTGCCGGTCTCGATGCCGTAACCGGCGGCTTCGACGCCGATGATTTCCACGCTCTTGTCGTCGAGGAACGGGTGGAACAGGCCCATGGCGTTGGAACCGCCGCCGATGCACGCCACCAGGCTGTCCGGCAGGCGACCTTCCTGAGCTTGCAGCTGCTCGCGGGTTTCCTTGCCGATCACAGCCTGGAAGTCGCGAACCATCGCGGGATAAGGGTGCGGACCGGCTACGGTGCCGATCAGGTAGAAGGTGCTGTCGACGTTGGTCACCCAGTCACGCAGTGCTTCGTTCATCGCGTCTTTCAGGGTGCCAGTACCGGCGACCACCGGGATCACCTCGGCGCCCAGCAGCTTCATGCGGAACACGTTGGCCTGCTGACGTTCGATGTCAGTGGTGCCCATGTAGATCACGCAGTCCAGACCGAAGCGCGCAGCCACGGTGGCGGTTGCCACGCCGTGCATGCCGGCGCCGGTCTCGGCGATGATGCGTTTCTTGCCCATGCGCCGCGCCAGCAGGATCTGGCCGATGCAGTTGTTGATCTTGTGCGCGCCGGTGTGGTTCAGCTCTTCGCGCTTGAGGTAGATCTTGGCGCCACCACAGAACTCGGTCAGGCGCTCGGCGAAATACAGCGGGCTCGGACGTCCGACGTAGTCGCGCTGGAAGTAGGCCAATTCCTCTTTGAACGCCGGATCTTCCTTGGCCGCTTCGTACTCGCGGGCCAGATCGAGGATCAACGGCATCAGGGTTTCGGCAACGTAACGGCCGCCGAACGAGCCAAACAGGCCGTTGGCGTCAGGGCCGTTGCGCAGATCGGAGGTGTTCGAAGTCTGGGTCATGGTTCGCTCCAGCGGATTTCACGAGAAGACAATGGCGTTCACTCTACCCCTGACCTTGCAGGCTGAAAACCGATAAGATCGCCACAACCTGTCAGGAAAACTCACAGATATCATGAGCCATGACCTTCCCCCGCTGAACGCCCTGCGCGCCTTCGAAGCCACCGCCCGGCTGAACAGCGTCAGCCAGGCCGCCGAGCAGCTGCACGTCACCCACGGCGCGGTCAGCCGCCAGCTCAAGGTGCTTGAAGAGCACTTGGGCGTCAGCCTGTTCGTCAAGGACGGTCGCGGCTTGAAACTCACAGATGCCGGTATCCGTCTGCGCGATGCCAGCGGCGAGGCGTTCGACCGCTTGCGCAGTGTTTGTGCCGAGCTGACCCAAAGCACCGCCGACGCTCCCTTCGTGCTCGGCTGCTCCGGCAGCCTGCTGGCGCGCTGGTTCATTCCGCGACTGGGAAGGCTCAATGCCGATCTGCCGGACTTGCGCCTGCACCTGTCGGCCGGAGAAGGCGACCTCGATCCGCGCCGCCCGGGACTCGATGCCTTGCTGCTGTTCGCCGAACCGCCATGGCCGGCGGACATGCAAGTCTACGAGCTGGCCAGCGAACGCATCGGCCCGGTCATGAGCCCGCTGTTCAGCGGCTACCAGCACCTGAAATCGGCGCCGCCCACTGCCCTGCTCGGCGAACCCTTGCTGCACACAACCTCGCGCCCACAAGCCTGGCCGAGCTGGGCGCAGCAAACCGGCCTCGACGCCAAGGCGTTGAAGCTGGGGCAAGGTTTCGAGCATCTGTATTACTTGCTGGAAGCGGCCGTCGCCGGATTGGGCGTGGCGATCGCGCCGGAACCCTTGGTGGCCGAAGACTTGAAAGCCGGTCGCCTGGTCGCGCCATGGGGCTTCTGCGAAACCCCGGCGCAACTGGCGTTGTGGCTACCCAAGCGCGCCGCGGACGGGCGCGCCCGGCAATTGGCACAGTGGCTCAAGAACGAGCTGCGCCAGGCGGATCACTCGCCGCGCTTGAACAGCAGATAAGCGGCCAGCAGACCCAGTGCACCGACCGCCACACCGGCGGTCGTCCACGGATGTTCCTGCGCATAATCACGGGTGGCGATCCCGGTTTCGCGGGTTTTGACTTTGACTTCTTCGTAGGCATCGCTGAGCAGGCTGCGCGAGTGTTTCAGCGCGCTTTCGGCGTTGCCCTTGAGCGCCTTGAGGGTCTTGCGCGACTCGTCCGAAGCGTCGTCCTTCAGGCTTTCCAACGACTTGAGCAGACTCTCGATCTCCGCTTCCATGCTTTGCAACGAGGCTTTGCGTAACGAGGTGTTGGCCATGGTGGCTCTCCTGCATTGGTGATGAGTGGCGTGTGTTGTTTGGGACTTCACGGGGTCTGGAAAGTGCAGAAAATCTGAACTCGCCTTTCCCGAAGCGAACGAAATCAACACTGCAAATCGCTGCTAGGCTCAATTCCACACGTCAAGGAGATCGCCATGAGTGACCATCACACCTACAAGAAAATCGAGCTGGTCGGTTCGTCCCCCAGCAGCATCGAAGACGCCATCAACAACGCGCTGGCCGAGGCCGGCAAGAGCATCAAGCATCTGGAATGGTTTGAGGTGGTCGATACCCGTGGCCACATCAAGGACAACAAGGCCGCCCACTTTCAAGTGACCCTGAAAGTCGGGTTCCGGATTGCCAGCAGCTGAGTTTGGTCTACGCTTCTGAACTTGCGCGCTGGCCGAATGCCATAGGAATGGCAAAGCGCTACAGGGTGAGCGCATCGGGTAGATCGCTCGATGCCCGCCTTTTTTAATCCGACCAGGGAGTGCGACCGATGAAGAAGTTCATGTTGGCAGTAGGTTTGTTGAGCCTTGCGGGTGGTGCGTTTGCTGCCGGCAAGCCCTGTGAAGAAGTGAAAGCCGCGATCGCGGCAAAACTGGATGCGAAACACGTCTCCGGTTATTCGCTGGAAATCGTCGATAAAGGTGCTGCCGCTGGCGGCAAGGTCGTCGGCAAATGCGAGGGCGGCACCAAGGAAATCGTCTACAAGCGCGGTTGATCGCGCCTGAAATGCAAAAGCCGACGCAATGCGTCGGCTTTTTTGTCCCCGGCTATCTTTTTTGCACAACTATCGGACTTCAGCCCTTCATCACCTGCGCCAGCAATTCGTAGGAATGCAGGCGATCTGCGTGTTCGTACAGGTCGCAGGTGAAAATCAGCTCATCCGCCTGAGTCTGTTCAATCAGCACCTCAAGTTTTGCGCGGATTTTCTGCGGGCTGCCGACCATCGCCAGACCGAGGAAATCGCCCACCGCCTCACGCTCGTGGGGCAGCCACAAGCCGTCCATGGTTTTCACCGGCGGACGCTGCACCAGACTTTGCCCACGCATCAGCGCGAGAATTCGCTGATACACCGAGGTCGCCAGGTAATCGGCCTGCTCGTCGGTGTCGGCGGCCACCAGCGGCACGCCGAGCATCACGTACGGCTTGTCGAGCACCGCCGATGGCTTGAAGTGGTTGCGGTAGACGCGAATCGCCTCGTGCATGAAGCGCGGTGCGAAATGTGAGGCAAAGGCGTAGGGCAAACCGCGCTCGCCGGCCAGTTGCGCACTGAACAGGCTGGAACCCAACAGCCAGATCGGCACGTTGGTGCCGGTGCCCGGCATCGCGATCACACGCTGATCCGGCGTACGCGGGCCGAGGAAACGCGCCAGTTCGGCCACGTCTTCCGGGAAGTCGTCGGCACTGCCGGAGCGTTCACGGCGCAGGGCTCGGGCGGTCATCTGGTCGGAGCCGGGCGCGCGGCCCAGGCCGAGGTCGATCCGCCCCGGATACAGGCTTTCAAGGGTGCCGAACTGCTCGGCAATCACCAGCGGCGCGTGGTTGGGCAACATCACGCCGCCGGAGCCGACGCGGATGGTCGACGTGCCGCCGGCCAGATAGCCCAGCAACACCGACGTCGCAGAACTGGCGATGCCGTCCATGTTGTGGTGCTCGGCGACCCAGAACCGGGTGTAGCCGAATTTTTCGACATGCTGCGCCAGATCCAGCGAGTTGCGCAGCGACTGGGCCGGGCTGCCGTTCTCGCGCACCGGCACCAGATCGAGGGTGGAAAACTTTACGTCGGACAGTTGCTTCATAAACCTGCATCTCCGATTGAGGGCGCAGGTTTGTTCTTGGCGAACGCAAACCTGCCCAATTCATAAGCGTGTTCTGTGCAATAAGGGCATATACCCGAGTTTCAATAGCCGATCCGAAATTTCCTACTAAAAAAGTCAACGATTCAGATGAGCTGAACTTTGTCCCGGCGTCTATCCTCAGAAGCCTTGCAAGCAGAAACCCTGATGGCGCGGCGTTTCGCGCCGATTTGAGGAGGCACACATGGCTATCGTGAAGAAGGCATCCGCACATTGGGAAGGTGACCTGAAAACCGGCATCGGCTCGATCTCCACCGAAACCGGCGTCCTGCGGGAAGCGCCTTACGGCTTCAAGGCCCGATTCGAAGGCGGCAAGGGCACCAACCCGGAAGAACTGATCGGCGCCGCTCATGCCGGCTGTTTCTCCATGGCGTTCTCGATGATCCTCGGCGACGCCGGGCTGAAGGCCGAAAGCATCGACACCCAGGCCGAGGTCACTCTCGATCAGGTAGAGGGTGGTTTCGCGATCACCGCCGTGAAGCTGATCCTCAAAGCAAAAATCCCAGGTGCCACCCAGGCGCAATTCGAGGAGCTGAGCAACAAGGCCAAGGAAGGATGTCCGGTATCGAAGGTGCTGAACGCGAAGATCAGCCTGGATGCGTCACTGGTCAGTTGATTGACTTGCGCCGAATCAGAACCCGCCAGGCAAAAATGTGGTCGAATAAATGACAGCAGCTTTCGCGCATCTTCGTGCGCGCTGCTCCCAGGAGCTTCAACCATGAAACGTTTTGCCTTGGCGGTTATCTGTGGCGTGCTGGCAACGTCGGCCTTCGCGGCGCCAAAAGATTGCGAAGAACTCAAGCAAGAGATCGAAATCAAGATCCAGGCGAATGCCGTGCCTTCCTACACCCTGGAGATAGTCTCCAAAGAGGAAGCCGAAAAGCACGACGTCGCCATGATCGTCGGCACTTGCGACAACGGTACGAAGGCCATCATCTACCAGAAGAACGACCGCTGATTCAGGTTAGATGGCGCAATAGGTGTCGCGATCCTCGGCAACAATTTCCCGCTTGGCGTTATACAGCCGGGCACTGGGAGTAAACATCAGGGAGCGACCCTCCAGCACATAACGCCGACCCGCTTCGAAATGGTCGAAGCGGATGGTCAGGTAGCACAGGCGCTCCACGGGGTCGTTCAACAGACCGCCGCCTCCACCAGGCGCCTCGAAATCGAAACGCACCAACAACTCATGGCTGCCGGGCGTTACCTGGAAAAAACGTCCGTCAGTCAGGCGCTGCTTGTCGAGACGTTCGGCCATCAGCAATTTTCCGCCCGGGGTCGGCGTCGAGAACTCGACCCAGGCCATGTTGGGATCGACCGGAGGCATCGGCGTCTGACAACCGGCGAGTAAACCGGCAACCAGTAACAGCATCGTCTTGCGCATGATGAATGTCCGTGAATTCGGACATCCAGCATAACGCCGATCAGGTGCGCTGACAGCCTGCCGGTTTGCCCTGACCGACTACGTTGCGCTGCTGGTCATAGAGTTTGGCCCACGGCCGGAAACCGATATTGCCGGCCTGGAGCTGATAGCGTTGGCCGGCGTTGAAGTCCTTGAATGTCACGTTCAACTGGCAATCGCGCCACAGGGGCTCCGCGTCGGGGCCGATGTTGGTTGCCTCCACCGGAAACTGGTAACGCACCTTCAGTTCATGACTGCCGGGTTGTACTTCGAAGTAACGTTTGTCGACGGCAGCCTTCTTGTCGACTTCCAGCGCTTGCAGCGCCGTGTCCTGTTGCCGTGTATCCAGGTCGATCCAGGCTTGCGTGGGGTCGGGCGAAGGCATTCCGAATCCGGCACAACCGGCCAGCGTCAGCAGGCCTCCCGTCAGTATCAACATGCGCATGGCGGAGCTCCAATGGGCGGGATAGTCTTGCGATCAGACTTTCCGGGGGATTTCTTATTGTGATCAGGCCGTTTCCAAGCCTTGGGTTACTTGATCGCGTTTTGCGGGTTTTGTTTCCGAGCACATTGCTTTTGCTGCTCAACGGTTGTTCCAGCGTCAGCTATTACAGTCAGTTGGCCAGTGGTCAGCTGCAATTGCTGCGCGCGCGCGAGCCAGTGGCCGAGGTGATCGCCGACCCGAGCCGGGACGCCACACTGCGTGCCCACCTGGCCCAGTCGCAGAAGGCCCGGGACTTCGCCAGCCAACACCTGCACCTGCCGGATAACCAGAGCTATCGCCTGTACGCCGATATCCATCGCCCGTACGTGGTGTGGAACGTGTTCGCCACCCCGGAGTTTTCCCTGAGCCCGCAAAACCATTGCTTCCCGATTGCCGGCTGCGTGGCCTATCGCGGCTACTACAGCCAGAGTGCGGCGCGGGGCGAGGCGGCGATTCAGCGCTTGCAAGGCATGGACGTGTCGATTGGCGGCGTCGAGGCCTATTCGACCCTGGGCTGGTTCAATGATCCGATCCTCAACTCGATGATGGGCTGGGGCGATGAACGGTTGGCCACGCTGATCTTCCATGAGCTGGGCCACCAACGTTTCTATGTGAAGGATGACACCGAGTTCAACGAGTCCTACGCGACCTTTGTCGAGCAGGAAGGCACCCGGCAGTGGCGGGCGTTTCGTGGCTTGCCGCCAGAGAGCGATGCCCAGCTCAAACGCCGGGATCAGTTCATTCAACTGATCCTCGACACCCGAACCCGGCTGGAGAAGCTGTACGCCCAGTCGATGTCCGTCGAACAGATGCGCGAACGCAAGGCTGCCGAGTTCGAACGGTTTCGCCGGGATTATCGGGCGATGCGCGACAGCCAGTGGGCCGGGGACAAACGCTACGACACCTGGGTCAATGCACCGCTGAACAATGCGCGGTTGTTGCCGTTCGGGCTGTATGACCAGTGGGTGCCGGCGTTTGCAGCCTTGTTCAGGCAGGTGGGCGGGGATTGGCTGAAGTTCTATGCACAGGTGGAGAAACTGGGCGGATTACCGGCGGACAAGCGAAAGGCAGCGCTGCGTGACCTGGCTACCCTTCGCTCGGATTGACGATCAACGCTGCAGAAACGCCTGATGCAACTCGGCCAGGGTTTCGAAGTGATAAGCCGGCGCCTCGGCGCTCAGCTCTTCATGGCTGCCGAAACCATAACCCACCGCCGCGGCATCCAGACCGTTGCTGCGGGCGCCGATCAGGTCGTGCTTGCGGTCACCGATCATCAGCGTATTGGCCGGATCCAGCCCTTCTTCTGCGATCAGGTGGGCAATCAGCTCGACCTTGTTGGTACGGGTGCCGTCCAGCTCGCTGCCGTAAATCACTTTGAAGTGTTTGGCGAAATCGAAGTGCCGAGCGATTTCCCGGGCGAACACCCACGGTTTTGAAGTCGCGATATACAGCTGCCGGCCTTGGCCACTCAGGGTTTCCAACAACGGCGTGACGCCCTCGAACACCCGGTTCTCGTACAACCCGGTGACCTTGAAACGCTCGCGGTAGAAATTCACCGCCTCCCACGCCTTCGCTTCATCAAAACCATAAAACTGCATGAACGCCTGCAACAGCGGCGGGCCGATGAAATGTTCCAGCTTGGTCAGGTCCGGCTCATCGATACCGAGTTTGCTCAAGGCGAACTGGATGGAGCGGGTGATGCCCTCGCGCGGATCGGTCAGGGTGCCATCGAGGTCGAACAGTACGGTCTGGTAATGCATGAAAAATCCCGAGCAATAGAGAGAAAAGTCAGAGCTGGTCGTAGCCTTCAGCCAGATGCAGGTCCTTGAGCTTCACGTAGTTCGCCGCGCTGTAGGTGAAAAAGGCATTTTCCTTGTCGGTCAGCGGTCGAACCTGTTTCACAGGACTGCCGACGTACAGGAAACCGCTTTCCAGGTGCTTGCCCGGCGGCACCAGGCTGCCGGCGCCGATGATCACGTCGTCCTCGACCACCGCGCCGTCCATGACGATGCTGCCCATGCCGATCAATACGCGGCTGCCGACGGTGCAGCCATGCAGCATGACCTTGTGGGCGATGGTCACGTCGTCACCGATCAGCAGCGGAAAGCCGCCCGGATTGAACGGACCGGTGTGGGTGATGTGCAACACACAGCCATCCTGCACGCTGGTGCGCGCGCCGATACGGATGCGGTGCATGTCGCCGCGGATCACCGTCAGCGGCCACACGGAGCTGTCTTCGCCGATTTCGACGTCGCCGATCACCACCGCGGAGCCGTCGACAAAAGCGCCTTTGCTCAAGCGTGGGGTGTGATTCTGGTACTTGCGAAGGGACACGATTAGTTCTCTCTCTGTCGCCGATAGCTGCGGTGGGTGTCGATTGTAATTAAGATGGGCGCATGTTTCTTCCAGCCAAGGTGCCAACCGTGAGCGTGAACAACCCTCTTCTGCAGTCCTACGACCTGCCGCCGTTCTCCGCGATCCGTGCCGAACACGTGCAGCCGGCCATCGAAACCATCCTGGCCGACAACCGCGCCGCCATCGCCGAGATCCTCAAGACCCAGGGCCAGAACCCGACCTGGGCCGGGCTTGTGCTGGCGATGGACGAACTCAATGATCGCCTGGGCGCTGCCTGGAGCCCGGTCAGCCACCTCAATGCCGTGTGCAACAGCGCCGAACTGCGTGAAGCCTACGAGTCGTGCCTGCCGGCCCTGAGTGCCTACTCCACCGAGATGGGCCAGAACCGCGAACTGTTCCAGGCCTATGAAGCCCTGGCCAACAGCCCGGAAGCCGCCGGTTTCGACGTGGCGCAGAAAACTATCCTGGAACACGCCCTGCGCGATTTCCGCCTGTCGGGTATCGACCTGCCGGAAGCCGAACAGAAGCGCTACGCCGAAGTGCAGAGCAAGCTGTCCGAGCTGGGCAGCCGCTTCTCCAACCAGTTGCTCGACGCCACCCAGGCCTGGACCAAGCACCTGACCGACGAAGCCGCCCTCGCCGGCCTGACCGATTCGGCCAAGGCGCAAATGGCTGCTGCGGCACAGGCCAAAGGCCTCGACGGCTGGCTGATCACCCTGGAATTCCCGAGCTACTACGCGGTGATGACCTACGCCCAGGACCGTGCGCTGCGCGAAGAAGTCTACGCCGCCTACTGCACCCGTGCGTCGGATCAAGGCCCGAACGCCGGCCAGAACGACAACGGTCCGGTGATGGGCGAAATCCTCGACCTGCGTCAGGAACTGGCAAAACTGCTCGGCTTCTCCAGCTTCTCCGAGCTGAGCCTGGCGACCAAAATGGCCGAATCCAGCGACCAGGTGCTGAGCTTCCTGCGCGACCTGGCCAAGCGCAGCAAACCGTTCGCTGCCCAGGATCTGCAACAGCTCAAGGCTTACGCCGCCGAACAGGGCTGCGCCGATCTGCAAAGCTGGGACAGCGGTTTCTACGGTGAAAAACTCCGTGAACAACGCTACAGCGTCGCCCAGGAAACCCTGCGCGCCTACTTCCCGATCGACAAAGTGCTGGGCGGTCTGTTCGCTATCGTTCAACGTCTTTACGGTATCGAGATCGCCGAACTGAAAGGCTTCGATACCTGGCATCCGGACGTGCGCCTGTTCGAGATCAAGGAAAACGGCCAGCACGTCGGCCGCTTCTTCTTCGACCTCTACGCCCGCGCCAACAAGCGCGGCGGTGCGTGGATGGACGGCGCCCGCGACCGTCGCCGCACCCTCGACGGCGTGCTGCAAAGCCCGGTGGCCAACCTTGTGTGCAACTTCACCCCGGCCGACAGCGGCAAGCCTGCGCTGCTGACCCACGATGAAGTGACCACCCTGTTCCACGAATTCGGTCACGGCCTGCATCACCTGCTGACCCGCGTCGAGCATGCCGGCGTATCGGGCATCAACGGCGTGGCGTGGGATGCGGTCGAGCTGCCGAGCCAGTTCATGGAAAACTGGTGCTGGGAGCCGGAAGGCCTGGCGCTGATTTCCGGCCACTACGAAACCGGCGAGCCGTTGCCGCAGGATCTGCTGGAAAAAATGCTCGCAGCGAAGAATTTCCAGTCCGGCCTGATGATGGTGCGTCAGCTGGAGTTCTCGCTGTTCGACTTCGAACTGCACGCCACCCACGGTGACGGTCGCAGCGTCGCGCAGGTGCTGGAAGGCGTGCGCAACGAAGTCTCGGTGATGCGCCCTCCAGCCTATAACCGCTTCCCGAACAGCTTCGCGCACATCTTCGCCGGCGGTTACGCGGCGGGTTACTACAGCTACAAATGGGCGGAAGTGCTGTCGGCAGATGCCTTCTCCAAGTTCGAAGAAGACGGCGTGCTCAATGCCGACACCGGTCGCGCCTTCCGCGAGGCGATCCTGGCCCGCGGCGGCTCGCAGGAGCCGATGGTGCTGTTCGTCGACTTCCGTGGCCGTGAGCCATCGATTGACGCACTCTTGCGCCACAGCGGCCTGAGTGAGGGCGCGGCAGCATGAGTGAGGCACCTGTGAAGACCAAAAAACGCTTTATCGCCGGGGCCGTCTGCCCGGCGTGCAGCGAGCCGGACAAGCTGATGATGTGGAGCGAGGACGATGTCCCGCACCGCGAATGCGTGGCGTGCGGCTACAGCGATACGCTGAACGCACAAGGGTTGTCGGTTCCAAAAGAGCTGGGCACGCGGGTCAACACCAGTGCGCTCAAGCCTGCACCGGACAAAACGGTTCAGGCGGTGCAGTTCTTCCCGAATCCGAAGCTGAAGAAAAAGCCCGACGAGCAACACTGATCCAGAACCACCTTCTGCCGAATCCCGGTGGAAGGTGGTATTGGCTTAACACCTGTCCCCTGCACTTGCTTCGTAGGCTGGCCGTTTCCGCCATGCCTCGAAGGAAGCTGCCATGCCTGACTCCAATCCCCTCCTGCAACGCTGGACCCTGCCACCCTGGCCGGATATTCGCGCCGAGCATCTGCTACCGGCGATCAACAGCATCATTGCCGACAACCGACAAATCATTGCGCAAGTGATCGCCAGTCAGGCCGAGCACCCCGGCTGGGATGATCTGGTGCTGAGCATCGATGAAGCGGATGCCCGTCTCAATGAAGTCCGCTCAATTCTTGAAACGTTGTCGATGGTCAGGTCCGACAATGCCGCCTGGCTCGTGGAAAGCGCGAAGGCGCATCTGGCGATCAATCAGTATCGTTCCGAAAAATCCCGCAATCGCCCGCTGTACGAGGCCTGCCAGCGTTTGGCGCGGAGCTCGATCGCGGCCAACTTCGATGAGTCACGCAAGATCGTGCTGGCGCGGATACTGCGCAAATTCAGGCAGTCGGGCATCGAGCTTCCCACTGAGCAACAGCAGGAACTGGCCCGGTTGAACCTTGAGATCGGCGGCCTGGAATCCGTGTTTTTGACCCACCTCGAACGCTGGACCGAGACCTGGAGCAAACGTATCGACGACGTTGCACTGCTCGCGGGTCTGTCACCGGCGATGAGGGATCGCCTGGCGCGCGCCGCACGCGAGGCCGGCCATGACGGCTGGCTGATCCGTCTGGATCAGAACACCTGCAATCACATCCTCAAGTACGCCGAGAACCGTGCCTTGCGGGAAGAATGCTGTGTGGCCTACGCGACCCGCGCCTCCGATCAGGGGCCGTTGGCCGGCCGCTTCGATAACGGCCCGGTACTGACGGCGTTGCTTGCCTTGCGCCAACAGAAAGCCCGTTTACTTGGCCACGAAAACGCCGCGCAACTGACGCTGGCAAAAACCATGTCCGGGACGACAGCGTGGGTCAGTGATTTTCTCCAGCGCCAGGTTGCGCAGTTGGCGCCGGCTCTCGAGCGGGACTCCATACAACTGGCCGCCTTTGCATTGCAACGCGGCATCGACCGGATTCAGCCATGGGATGAAGACTTTCTCGCCGAACAATGGCGCCAGCAGCAGTTTCCCGGTGCGCTGGACGACCTGCGTGATTACCTCCCGCTCGAGGGCACCCTGCGCCGGCTCTGTCTGTTCTGTGAGCGCATGTTCGGGATCCGCATCGTCGAGCACATCGGCGGCAGACACTGGCATGACGATGTACGGCTGTTGGAAATCAGCGAGCACGAGCAAGTCATCGGCTACATCTACCTCGACCCGTTTCACCGCGACAACGCTGCGGATTTCGCCGGCACCTCCACGCTGCGCAACCGCCGGATCAATGCCGAAGGGCGCCCGGCGCTCCCCATTGCTGTGCTCTACAGCAATTTCACTCCGGCCACTGACAGCCATCCGTGCCGTCTCGAACTCGACGACCTGCAGGTACTTTTTCATGAGTTTGGCCACTGCCTTCAGCACGTACTGACGCGTTCACCTCATCACACCCTGTCCGGCATCCTGCAACTGGGCCATGAGGCAGCGGAATTCTCCGGGCAACTGTTCGAGCAGTGGTGTCAGTCGCGAGAGTTTGTGCTGTGGCTCGGCGCGCATTTCCAGACCGGCGAACGCCTGAGTGCCTCACGGGTCGACGCCGCCCTGACGGCCAGTCAGGCCCACGCCAGCCGGCACAAAGCCTTGCTGCTGATGGGCGCGATCATCGATTTCGAGCTGCACCTGACCCACGGCGATGGGCGCTCTGTCGAAGCGGTTTGCGCCGACGTGCAGAGGACGATGATTCACCTGCAACTACCGGACGGTCACCGGTTCGCCAATGGTTTCGATTACATGGTGACCCAGTACGACGCCTCGGTTTACGCCTATATCTGGTCGGGAGTGCTGGCTCAGGAAGCGTTCAAGCGTTTCAGCCGCGACTGGGTGTTCAATGTGAAAACCAGTCGGGCATTACGCGAAACGTTCTTTGCACCCGGGGCCGGACGCCCCTTGCTGGAAGCGGTAGAAGCATTCGTCGGCCGGCCGGTCAGTGAAGACGTGGGGGCCGGCCGTTCGATTATCCGACGGGTTACTTCAGATTGACGGTCTGGAACCAGCTCTTCATCGAGCAAGTAGCGAACGCACTGGTGCTGCAATCGCCGTTGGCCAGTGCGGTACGCAACTTCTCGACATCAGCCTGCATGACGTAGCGAACGCCGTCCTTGAAGTGACCGCTTTCACCGAAACCGCCCTGGGTCATTTCGTTCAGGGCGTCTTCCTTGCTCCAGCCTTGCACCACAATGCGGTACATCGCGGCCATCAGGCCGGTGCGGTCGGAGCCGTGCTTGCAATGCATCAACACCGGGCCGTTGGCTTCGGCGGTCTGGATCGCGCGCAAGGTCTTGAGCACGTCGCTGTCATCGACATGATTGGTGCGATACGGCAGTTGCACCTGATTGATGCCGGGGGCATTCAGCCAGCTCGAATCCGCTTCCGGCAGAAAGTTGATGACCGTGGCCACTTTCAGGTTTTGCAGCAACGGCACGGCACCGGCGTCAGGCAGCGCACTGCGATAAAGCGTGGGCGACATCTGAAAGAAGTTGTATTTCACTTCGACCGGTTGCGCCCATTCCGGAGGACGAGAAACCGGCGCATCTGCGGCATGGGCCGGGATCGAGCCGAGCAGGGCAAGCAGCGAGAAACAGATCGCAGAGGAAAAACGCTTCAAGGACATGCTGAGTGGTGACCGTGTGGGATTCGTCAGTGAGGGCCGCAGCTTGAGGGTTGTCCAGTCAAATCCCTGTGAGGCGTTTGTCAAAGAAACGTGAAGCCAGGGACATCCTTCGTCGCAAATCCGGGCTTTTTTTCGGCTGAATCGATTCATCCGGTTGGTTAGGCTGCTACCATTTGTCACATCATGTTGCAGACGCGTCCCCCTTTTCCGGGTCATTTCCGGCCACGTCGCAACCGACCACTCAAAAGCCGTCCCCAGAAGCGGCTGATAACCATCAATGCCTGATGAGGTGCACCCCATGTCTGATCAAGATCGAGACAACCCGCGGCGTGAGTTTTTGCGCAAATCCCTGACCCTGATCCCGGTGGTCACCCTCGCCGGTACCGGACTCGGTAGCAGCGTGCTGCAAGCCGCCCCGGAAAGCGCACCGGCTGCGGCACCGGCAAAACCGGCCGGCGCTGACGCGGGCGTCTATCAGCCGAACTACTTCACCGCCGAAGAGTGGGCATTCATCAATGCCGCCGTCGCGCAACTGATCCCTAACGATACCCAGGGCCCTGGCGCTCTCGAGGCTGGCGTGCCGGAATACATCGACCGTCAGATGAACACGCCGTACGCCGCCGGTGCTCTCTGGTACATGCAAGGCCCGTTCAATGCCGACGCTGCGCCCGAGATGGGCTGGCAGAGCAAACTGGTGCCAAAAGAGATCTATCGCCTCGGCATCGCCGCCACGGATCAGTGGGCAAAATCCCTCAATGGCAAAACATTTGCCGAGCAAGACAGCGCTACCCGAGACGATCTGCTCAAGCAGCTTGAAGCCGGAAAACCGCAATTCGACGCTGTTCCCGCGAAGATTTTCTTCAATCTTTTGCTGCAAAACACCAAGGAGGGGTTCTTCTGCGACCCAATCCACGGTGGCAATAAAGGCATGGTCGGCTGGACCATGATCGGCTTCCCCGGCGCCCGCGCCGATTTCATGGATTGGGTGGAACGCAACGAGCAATACCCCTTCCCGGCAGTTTCGATTCGCGGCGAGAGGGCGTGAGCATGGCAACGGTAATGAAGAAGGTCGACGCAGTGATCGTCGGTTTCGGCTGGACAGGCGCAATCATGGCCAAGGAGCTGACCGAAGCCGGTCTCAACGTGCTGGCGCTGGAACGCGGGCCGATGCAGGACACCTATCCTGACGGCAACTATCCCCAGGTGATCGACGAACTCACCTACAGCGTGCGGAAAAAACTCTTCCAGGACATCTCCAAAGAGACCGTCACCATCCGTCACAGCGTCAATGACATCGCCCTGCCGAACCGCCAGTTGGGCGCGTTCCTGCCGGGCAATGGCGTGGGCGGCGCCGGGCTGCATTGGTCGGGCGTGCACTTTCGTGTCGATCCGATCGAGCTGCGCATGCGCAGCCACTACGAAGAGCGTTACGGCAAAAGCTTCATCCCCAAGGACATGACCATCCAGGACTTCGGCGTCAGCTATGAAGAACTGGAACCGTTCTTCGATTTCGCCGAAAAAGTCTTCGGCACCTCCGGCCAGGCCTGGACCGTGAAAGGCCAACTGGTCGGCCAGGGCAAGGGCGGCAACCCATACGCGCCGGATCGTTCGAACCCGTTTCCGCTGGAAGCGCAGAAGAACACGGTTTCCGCACAACTGTTCGGCAAAGCGGCTACCGAAGTCGGTTACAAACCCTACAACCTGCCTTCCGCGAATACGTCAGGGCCGTACACCAACCCTTACGGCGCGCAGATGGGCCCGTGCAACTTCTGCGGCTTCTGCAGCGGCTACGTTTGCTACATGTATTCCAAGGCCTCGCCGAACGTGAACATTCTGCCGGCGCTGAAACCGCTGCCGAATTTCGAACTGCGGCCCAACGCCCACGTCCTGCGGGTCAACCTCGACAGCACGAAAACCAAAGCCACCGGCGTCACCTACATCGACGGCCAGGGTCGCGAGATCGAGCAACCGGCGGATCTTGTGATCCTCGGCGCGTTCCAGTTGCACAACGTACGGCTGATGCTGCTCTCCGGCATCGGCAAACCGTACGATCCGGTCAGCGGCGAAGGCGTGGTCGGACGTAACTTCGCCTACCAGAACATGGCGACCATCAAGGCGTTCTTCGACAAGGACACCCACACCAACAACTTCATCGGCGCCGGCGGCAACGGCGTGGCGCTGGACGACTTCAACGCCGACAACTTCGACCACGGGCCACACGGTTTCGTCGGGGGCTCGCCGATGTGGGTCAACCAGGCCGGCAGCCGTCCAATTGCCGGCACCTCCAACCCGCCGGGCACCCCGGCCTGGGGCAGCGACTGGAAACGCGCGACCGCCGATTACTACACCCACCAAGTGTCGATGGACGCTCACGGCGCGCATCAGTCCTACCGTGGCAACTACCTCGATCTGGACCCGGTGTACCGCGATGCCTACGGCCTGCCGCTGCTGCGGATGACCTTCGACTGGCAGGAAAACGACATCAAGATGAACCGCTTCATGGTCGAAAAAATGGGCAAGGTCGCGCAAGCCATGGGCCCGAAAGCCATTGCCGTGCTTGGCAAGAAAGTCGGTGAGCACTTCAACACTGCGTCGTACCAGACCACCCACCTCAACGGTGGCGCGATCATGGGCACCGATCCGAAGACCAGCGCGCTGAACCGCTACTTGCAGAGCTGGGACGTGCACAACGTGTTTGTCCCGGGCGCGTCGGCATTCCCGCAGGGCCTGGGTTACAACCCGACCGGACTGGTCGCCGCGCTGACCTACTGGTCGGCGAAAGCGATCCGCGAGCAATACCTGAAAAACCCCGGCCCGCTGGTTCAGGCTTAAGGAGCGATGACCATGAAAACTCTCGTTATCGCGACCCTGGCGCTGCTCGGCAGCGCATCCCTTTACGGCGCCGAAGTTGATCAATCCTTGATCAAAAAAGGTGAATACCTCGCCCGTGCCGGTGACTGCGTGGCTTGCCATACAGCCAAGGACGGCAAGCCGTTCGCCGGTGGCCTGCCGATGGAAACCCCGATCGGCACGATCTACTCGACCAACATCACCCCGGACAACACCGGGCTGGGCGGCTACAGCTTCGAAGAGTTCGACCAGGCTGTGCGTCATGGCGTCGCCAAAAACGGTAGTACCTTGTACCCGGCGATGCCGTACCCGTCCTACGCCCGTGTCAGTCAGGATGATATGCAGGCGCTCTACGCCTATTTCATGCACGGCGTTGCACCGGTGGCGCAGGAGAACAAGGCCAGCGACATCCCGTGGCCATTGAGCATGCGCTGGCCGCTGATGGGCTGGCGCTGGTTGTTTGCGCCGAAGGTCGAGGACTACAAACCCGCGTCGGACGATGCCGTCGTCAGCCGTGGGGCGTATCTGGTGGAAGGCCTCGGACATTGCGGCGCCTGCCATACGCCACGGGCCCTGACCATGCAGGAAAAATCCCTGAGCGCGGCCGAAGGCAGCAGTTTTCTGTCAGGCAGCGCGCCGCTGGAAGGCTGGATCGCCAAGAGCCTGCGCGGCGACCACAAGGACGGCCTCGGCGGCTGGAGCGAGGAGCAACTGGTGCAGTTCCTCAAGACCGGCCGCAGCGACCGCAGTGCGGTGTTCGGCGGCATGAGCGACGTGGTCACCCACAGCATGCAATACATGACCGACGCCGACCTGACTGCGATCGCCCGATACCTGAAGTCGCTGCCGGCCAATGATCCTGCCGACCAGCCACATCAGTACGACGAGAAAGCCGCCAAGGCTTTATGGAACGGTGATGACAGTCAGCGTGGCGCGTCGGTGTACATCGACAACTGCGCGGCGTGCCACCGCACCGATGGCCACGGCTACACCCGGGTGTTCCCGGCGCTGGCGGGCAACCCGGTGTTGCAATCGGAAGACCCGACGTCGCTGATCCACATCGTGCTCAAGGGCGGCACGCTGCCTGCGACGCACACTGCTCCGTCGACCTTCACCATGCCTGGCTTCGCCTGGCGTCTGTCGGATCAGGAAGTGGCGGATGTCGTGAGTTTTATTCGTGGAAGTTGGGGTAACAAGGCCTCCGCCATTACTGCGAAAGATGTTGCCAAGTTACGAACCGACGATATGACTACAACATCAGCCGGCGACCTTGGACAAGTAACCAGTCACAACTAAGCACAACAACCCCTGCATGATCAATCATGCAGGGGTTGTTCATTCAATAGTTGTTACGGATTGGTAATACTGGCATAGGCTTTGGCCAGGGCAACCAGCTTGGCTCGATCCTGCTCACCGATCTCACCGTCGCGATCCACATCGTGCTCCAGACGGCCAATGCTGAAGGTATGGCCGCCATCCCTGGAGGTCGCGGTGACGAAAATCGGGTCAACCAGCATTTCAGTCTGTACGCCGGCTTCGGCATCCCAACCCAACTCTTTACGCGCAAGTTCCATGGAAACCAGTGTATTGGGCTCCGATGGGCCGGGTTGCATCAATTGCAGAAAAATACCGCGCGAATTAAAAAACGACATCATCAATTCCTTTTGTCTTTTATATAATCAAGTGTTGTGAAGCGGAGTGAATACTACGAACTTGAACAGTAAACGAACAGCCAACTTATGTTTCTTTAATTTTCGCAACTACAACTTTACATCTAAATAAACTTACAACTAACCGCGCGATTTCTTGATGGACGGCCGAACGGTAGTGGATCATCTGCCACCTTGCGGATACTGTATGTATATACAGACAAAGGACACCTGTGATGACCAGCCTCTTGCCCCCGCGCGGTCGCGGCACCGCGACCAACCCGCACAACCGCTTCGCACCCAGTCGTTCGGTGGCCGAAGACGATGGCTGGTATCAGGAAGTGCCACTGACCCAGGGCACCGAAGTCCGCTTCGAAACCGCGAAGACCATCATCACCCGCAACAGCTCGCCGGACTTGCCCTTCGACCGCTCGATCAATCCCTATCGCGGTTGCGAGCATGGCTGCATTTATTGCTACGCGCGGCCGAGTCACGCCTATTGGGACATGTCGCCGGGGCTGGATTTCGAAACGAAGCTGATCGCCAAGACCAACGCCGCCCAGGTGCTGGAAGAGCAGCTTGGGAAAAAAGGCTATCAATGTGCGCCGATCAATCTGGGCTCCAATACCGACCCGTATCAACCGATCGAACGCGAACACAAAATCACTCGCCAGACCCTCGAAGTATTGCTGCGCTACCGGCACCCGGTGACCATCGTCACCAAGGGCTCGCTGATCCTGCGTGACCTCGATCTGCTCACCGAACTGGCGCAGCAACGGCTGGTGGCGGTGATGATCAGCCTCACCACCCTGGACGATGAGCTCAAACGCATTCTCGAACCCCGGGCCGCCGCGCCCAAGGCCCGATTGCGGGCGATCCGGGTGATGCGCGAAGCAGGGATTCCAGTCGGTGTGCTGTGTTCGCCGATGATTCCGATGATCAACGACAGCGAAATCGAAAGCCTGCTGACCGAAGCCCACGCCGCCGGTGCCCAGAGCGCCGCGTACATGATGCTGCGCCTGCCGCTGGAAGTGGCGCCGCTGTTCGAGGAATGGCTTGAAGCACATTACCCGCAGCGCGCCGCCCATGTGCTGAGCCTGATCCGCCAGAGTCGTGGCGGCGAGCTGTACGACAGCCGTTTTGGCGCACGGATGCGCGGTGAAGGGCCGTTCGCCGACCTGCTCGCGCAACGCTTCGCCAAGGCGTTGAAACGCCTGGGACTCAATCACCGCGAAGGTTTCAATCTGGATTGCACAGCCTTTTGTCCGCCGGGTCGCCAGATGGCGCTGATTTAGGGACAATTGGCCTATGGTTGAGTGGAGGGAATTGCTTGCCCGGTTACGCTGGTCACGTTTTTTGTGACCTGGAACACACGTTCTAGAGCGCTTGATTCAGTTTGAGTTAAGTTTCGGCGGTTACCTTGTTCATCGAGTGACTGACGGGTCGGGATGACCCGGATGTTTTTAAACAGCCACTGGCTTCATACCGGAATACACGGGAACGACTCCCCGAATCCGCCAAAGAGGATGAATCATGAGTGACAAGGATAAACAGCCGTTGGCTGCGTCGGCGCAAGCCGTCCCTGGGGCGGAATCCGCCGATGCAGCGCTGCGACATATCGTTGACGGCTTTTTGCATTTTCATCATGAGGTCTTTCCGCAACAGGAAGAACTCTTCAAGAAACTCGCCACGGCCCAGTCGCCACGGGCGATGTTCATCACTTGCGCCGACTCGCGCATCGTCCCAGAACTGATCACCCAGAGCTCCCCCGGCGATCTGTTCGTGACCCGTAACGTCGGCAACGTCGTTCCGCCCTACGGCCAGATGAACGGTGGCGTTTCCACCGCCATCGAATACGCGGTACTGGCGCTTGGCGTGCAGCACATCATCATTTGCGGCCACTCCGATTGCGGCGCCATGCGCGCAGTGCTCAATCCGGACAGCCTGGAAAAGATGCCGACAGTCAAAGCCTGGCTGCGCCATGCCGAAGTCGCGAAAACCATGGTGCATGACAACTGCAACTGCACCGACGAAAAAGAAAGCATGCCGATCCTCACCGAGGAAAACGTCATCGCCCAACTGCAGCACTTGCGTACCCATCCTTCGGTAGCCTCGCGCATGGCGAACGGTCATCTGTTCATCCATGGCTGGGTCTACAACATCGAAACCAGCGAAATCAAAGCTTACGACGCGGATCAGGGACGCTTCCTGCCGCTCGATGGCAGCCATCCGATTCCGGTGGCGACGCCCAAAGCGCGCTTCTAAATCCTCCTAAAAATCCGTGTGGTCTGACGCCGGTCGCTGTTTCAGCGGCCAGGCTTCGCCACGCCTGAAGAAAACTTCGGGAGAGTCATCATGCGTGCGGCTCAATTGAAAGCTGTGTTGCCACGGGAGCTGCTGGCTTCGGTGGTGGTGTTTCTGGTCGCCCTGCCACTGTGCATGGGCATTGCGATTGCTTCAGGGCTGCCGCCGGCCAAAGGTTTGATCACCGGGATCATCGGTGGGCTGGTGGTGGGTTGGCTGGCGGGTTCGCCGTTGCAGGTCAGCGGGCCGGCGGCGGGTCTGGCGGTGTTGGTGTTCGAACTGGTGCGCCAGCACGGGATCCAGATGCTCGGGCCGATCCTGTTGTTGGCGGGATTGCTGCAACTGGTGGCCGGGCGCCTGAAGCTCGGTTGCTGGTTTCGGGTCACGGCGCCAGCGGTGGTCTACGGGATGCTCGCCGGGATCGGCGTGCTGATTGTGCTCTCGCAAGTGCATGTGATGCTGGATGCCGCGCCGAAGCCCTCGGGGCTGGACAACCTCACAGCGTTCCCCGGTGCGGTGGCCCAGGCCTTGCCGTCGTTTGGATGGCAGGCCGGGTTGCTCGGGCTATCGACCATCGCCGTGATGTGGCTGTGGGAGAAATGCCGTCCACATTCACTGCGTTTCATTCCCGGCGCGCTGCTCGGTGTCGGGCTGGCGACAGGCGCCAGTCTGTTGCTGGCGCTGCAAGTGAAGCGGGTTGAAGTACCGGCGAACCTGGCAGAAGCCATCGACTGGCTGAAACCGGCGGATCTGCTGAGCCTGGCCGATCCGACCCTGCTGATCGCCGCGTTTGCCGTGGCCTTCATCGCCAGCGCCGAAACCCTGCTCTCCGCCGCCGCAGTGGATCGCATGCACAGCGGCCCGCGCTCGGACTTCGACCGCGAATTGTCGGCACAAGGGGTCGGCAACATGCTCTGCGGGCTGGTCGGCGCGCTGCCGATGACCGGGGTGATCGTGCGCAGCTCGGCCAACGTCCAGGCCGGTGCCACCACGCGCTACTCGACGATTTTCCATGGTCTGTGGCTGCTGGCCTTCGTGTTGTTGCTGTCGAGTGTGCTGCAAAGCATTCCGGTGGCGAGCCTGGCCGGGGTGCTGGTCTACACCGGTTTCAAACTGGTGGATCTGAAAGCCTTTCGCGGCCTGGGGCGGTATGGCCGGATGCCGATGTTCACCTACGCCGCGACGGCGCTGGCGATCATTTTCACCGACCTGTTGACCGGCGTGCTGATCGGTTTCGGTTTGACCCTGGTGAAACTGGCGTTCAAGGCTTCGCGGCTGAAGATCAGCCTGATCGATCTGCCGCAGGACGGGGAAATGGAGTTGCGTCTGGTGGGCGCGGCAACATTCCTCAAAGTGCCGGCGCTGACTCAGGTGCTCGGCAGCATTCCTGCGGGCACGACGGTGCACGTGCCGCTCAACAACCTGAGCTACATCGACCATTCGTGTCTGGAATTGCTGGAAGAGTGGGGCCGGGCCAATGCGGCCAAGGGTTCGAAGCTGTTGATCGAGTCGCGGGGATTGAAGCGACGGCTTGAAGGACGGATCCGTACCACCACCGGGATCGGTGCGGCAGGCTGAAAACATTTGGGGGAACAGAGCAATCTGTTCCCCCAATCGTTTGCGCAGAGATCAAGCCGCAGGCTGATCCAGTTCCAGGCCCACTCCCAGACGGCGACTCATGCACGGCCAGCGTTTCCACGCCGCACCGGTGTCCGGGCTGCTGAGTTTCTCGCGGTAGGCTTCCACCGACTCCAGCGCAAAGCTGTCGTCGTCGAGCATGCTGTCCACCGCGTGATGCACCACTTCATCAAGTTGATTGGCAAATTCCTCACCGAGCAACTGGTGAGCAATCAGATTGGCGACCGTCATGTCCAGGGGGATCAGTGGCTGGCCGAAATGCTTGATGTACAGGTCGTTGACCTCTTCGACAAAGCGGTGCGCCAGATAGGCTTCGTCCAGCAGACTGTCCAGGCCGACCGGCGGCTGGAGAAAGTACTGTTCGGCGATTTTCAGCACCGGTTTGATCTGTGACTCGATTCCCGCTTCCCTGGCGACTTCATTGGCTGCATCCAGCAGGTCTGGCACTTCATCGATGTAGGCGGCGACAAAACGCGTCAGCACGCCATTGGCGTCGGTTTCCGGCAACTGGATCGCCGGGTGCAGGTGTTGCAGTTGGGCTTCCAGCTGACGGGTCAGCTTTCCGGTTTCAATCTCGTGTTGTCGGGCTATGTGGATCTGCTCGCGCAATGCGGCGGTGTTCATGAAAACTCCAGGAAACAAGGCAATGAAATAGGGAAGACATAACTTAGCTGGCTTACGAAAAATGCTAAGACGCATTTGTCATAATTATTTCATCCTTGATACACCTGCGTTATATCGGTTTGCCACCACTCGTCTGCATCCTTCTCCATTCGTGCCCCGGAACGCAAGTGCCAGCTGTTTCACTCGATTGACGTCCGCGCATTGCATTTTTCAGCCGCTGTCTATACTCGCCATTGAATGGAGTTAGCTGATGACGCCCGACTGCACCCGCAGCAAGGCCCGGCGATTCAAGTTCGTAGTCTGATGCAGCCGCTCCCTTGCCGCAGGCGAAAGCCGGCGGGATAACAAGAACGATAAGGGGAACCCGCAATGATGCGACATCCACACGTCTGGATGGGCCTCCTGTTGTGGTCGATTTTCAGCCCGGTGCACGCTGCCTGGACTGTGAATATGGCGCCTGGAGCGACTGAAATCAGTCACGCAGTATTCGACCTGCACATGACCATTTTCTGGATCTGTGTGGTGATCGGGATCATCGTCTTCGGCGCCATGTTCTGGTCGATGATGGTGCACCGCCGTTCTACCGGGCAGGTCGCCGCAAAATTCCACGAAAGCACCACCGTCGAGATTCTCTGGACCGTCGTCCCGCTGCTGATCCTGGTGGCGATGGCGGTTCCGGCAACCGCCACTCTGATCCGCATGTACGACACCAGTGAGCCGGATATCGATATCCAGATCACCGGCTATCAGTGGAAGTGGCACTACAAATACCTGGGCCAGGACGTCGAGTTCTTCAGCAACCTGGCCACCCCCGCCGAACAGATTCACAACAAGGAAGCCAAGGGCGAGCATTACCTGCTCGAGGTCGACAAGCCGCTGGTGCTGCCGACCGGGGCCAAGGTGCGTTTCCTCGTCACCTCTGCCGACGTGATCCACTCCTGGTGGGTGCCGGCCTTCGCGGTCAAGCGCGATGCGATCCCCGGGTTCGTCAATGAAGCCTGGACGCGCATCGACAAGCCCGGCCTCTACCGTGGCCAGTGCGCCGAGCTGTGCGGCAAGGATCACGGCTTCATGCCGATCGTGGTCGAGGTCAAAGAGAAAGCGGACTACGAAAAATGGCTCGCCGATCGCAAGGCCGAGGCTGCGCAGCTCAAAGAGCTGACGAGCAAGGAATGGACCCTCGACGAGCTCAAGGAGCGCGGCGACAAGATCTACCACACCACCTGCGTAGCCTGTCACCAGGCCGAAGGCCAGGGCCTGCCGCCGATGTTCCCGGCGCTCAAGGGCTCGCCGATTGCCACCGGGCCGAAAGCCGATCACCTGCACCGCGTGTACTTCGGCAAACCGGGCACCGCCATGGCGGCGTTCGGCAAGCAACTCTCGGAAGTCGATATCGCAGCGGTCGTGACCTACGAACGTAACGCCTGGGGCAACAACAAGGGCGACATGGTCACGCCAAAAGAAGTGCTGGAGCTGAAACAGGCGGAAAGCAAATGAGCCGGTCTATTGCGTACTTCGTGAACCGGCCGGGGCAAGGCGCCCCGGCCTGCCAAGTCCACTCACTTGAAGGAGACCGGCCATGAGCGCTGTCATCGATGACCACGGTCATGCCGACCACGCCCACGGCCCCGCCAAAGGCCTGATGCGCTGGGTGCTGACCACCAACCACAAGGACATCGGCACGTTGTACCTGTGGTTCGCGTTCTGCATGTTCCTGCTCGGCGGCTCGTTCGCCATGGTGATCCGTGCCGAGCTGTTCCAGCCCGGTCTGCAGATCGTCGAACCGGCGTTCTTCAACCAGATGACCACCATGCACGGGCTGGTGATGGTGTTCGGTGCGGTGATGCCGGCGTTCGTCGGCCTCGCCAACTGGATGATCCCGTTGATGATCGGCGCACCGGATATGGCGTTGCCACGGATGAACAACTTCAGCTTCTGGCTGCTGCCGGCGGCGTTCCTGCTGCTGGTCTCGACCCTGTTCACCGCCGGCGGCGGGCCGAACTTCGGCTGGACGTTCTATGCACCGCTGTCCACGACGTATGCACCGGAAAGCGTGACCTACTTCATCTTCGCCATCCACTTGATGGGGATCAGTTCGATCATGGGCGCGATCAACGTGATCGCCACCATCCTCAACCTGCGCGCCCCCGGCATGACGCTGATGAAAATGCCGCTGTTCGTCTGGACCTGGCTGATCACCGCGTTCCTGCTGATCGCGGTGATGCCGGTACTGGCCGGGTGCGTGACGATGATGCTGATGGACATCCACTTCGGCACCAGTTTCTTCAGTGCCGCCGGTGGCGGTGACCCGGTGCTGTTCCAGCACGTGTTCTGGTTCTTCGGCCACCCCGAGGTGTACATCATGATCCTGCCGGCCTTCGGCGCCGTCAGCCAGATCATCCCGACCTTCTCGCGCAAGCCGCTGTTCGGCTACACCTCGATGGTCTACGCCACGGCGAGCATCGCGTTCCTGTCGTTCATCGTCTGGGCGCACCACATGTTCGTGGTGGGCATTCCGCTGGTGGGCGAGTTGTTCTTCATGTACGCGACGATGCTGATCGCGGTGCCGACAGGGGTGAAGGTGTTCAACTGGGCCAGCACCATGTGGCAAGGCTCGCTGACCTTCGAGACGCCGATGCTGTTTGCCGTGGCGTTCGTGATCCTGTTCTCCATCGGCGGTTTCTCCGGGCTGATGCTGGCCATCGCCCCGGCGGATTTCCAGTACCAGGACACCTACTTCGTGGTGGCGCACTTCCACTACGTGCTGGTGCCGGGAGCGATCTTCGGGATCTTCGCCTCGGCCTATTACTGGCTGCCGAAATGGACCGGCCACATGTACGACGAAACCCTGGGCAAGCTGCACTTCTGGCTGTCCTTCGTCGGCATGAACATGACCTTCTTCCCGATGCACTTCGTGGGACTGGCGGGGATGCCACGGCGGATTCCGGACTACAACCTGCAGTTCGCCGACTTCAACATGGTCTCGTCGATCGGCGCGTTCATGTTCGGCGCCACGCAGATCTTCTTCCTGTTCATCGTGATCAAGACCATCCGCGGCGGCGAGCCGGCACCGGCCAAACCGTGGGATGGCGCCGAAGGCCTGGAGTGGAGCGTGCCGTCGCCGGCGCCGTATCACACCTTCACCACGCCGCCGGAAGTGAAATGAAACCCGTAGCCCTTGAGGGCCGCCGCCATGGCTGACTCGATATCGCTGAAGAAACTGGTGACCCGACTGCTCGGCGTGGTGGTGGCGATGTTTGTCTTCGGTTTTGCCCTGGTGCCGATCTACGACGTGATGTGCAAGGCGTTCGGCATCAATGGCAAGACCGCCGGGCAGTACGAAGGCGAACAGGTTGTGGACAAGTCCCGGCAGGTGCGGGTGCAGTTCCTGTCGACCAACAATGTCGACATGCCTTGGGATTTCTATCCCAAGCATGACGAACTGACGGCCAACCCCGGCGCGGTCAACGAGATGATTTTCATCGCGCGCAATCCCACCGACAAACCGATGAGCGCCCAGGCCGTACCGAGCATCGCCCCGAGCGAAGCGGCGGCGTATTTCCACAAGACCGAATGTTTTTGCTTTACCCAGCAGGTGCTGCAGCCCGGTCAGCAGATCGAGATGCCGGTGCGTTTCATCGTTGACCGCGACATGCCCAAGGACGTGAAGCACCTGACGCTGTCCTACACGCTGTTCGATATCACCGCCCGACATCCTCCGGTGGCTGCAAACACTGGCGGTTAAGCGTGCCCGATAAGGAGAACAATAAATGGCAACTCATGAGCACTATTACGTCCCGGCCCAGAGCAAATGGCCGATCGTCGCGACCATCGGCATGGTCACCACGGTGTACGGCCTGGCGACCTGGTTCAACGATCTGAAGGCAGCGCGCCCTGAATCCCACGGCCCGCTGATCTTTTTCGTCGGTGGCCTGTTGCTGGCGTACATGCTGTTCGGCTGGTTCGGCACAGTGATCAAGGAAAGCCGCGCGGGGTTGTACAGCCCGCAGCTGGACCGCTCGTTCCGCTGGGGCATGAGCTGGTTCATCTTCTCCGAGGTGATGTTCTTCATCGCCTTCTTCGGCGCGTTGTTCTATGTGCGGCACATCTCCGGTCCGGCGCTGGGCGGCGAAGGCACCAAAGGCATCGCCCACATGCTCTGGCCGAACTTCCAGTTCACCTGGCCGCTATTGCACACGCCGGATCCGAAACTGTTCCCGCCGCCCAAGGAAGTCATCAGCCCGTGGGGCCTGCCGCTGATCAACACCATCCTGCTGGTGAGCTCCAGCGTGACCATCACCATCGCCCACCACGCCCTGAAGAAAGGTCATCGCGGTGCGCTGAAGCTGTGGCTGTTGATCACCGTGCTGCTGGGTTGCGGCTTCCTCGCCTTGCAGGCCGAGGAGTACATGCACGCCTATCACGAGCTGGGCCTGACCCTCGGTTCCGGCATCTACGGCGCGACGTTCTTCATGCTCACCGGGTTCCACGGCGCCCACGTGACCATCGGCACGATCATTCTGTTCGTGATGCTGATGCGGATCATGCGCGGCCACTTCGACAACGAGCACCAGTTCGGCTTCGAAGCCGCGAGCTGGTACTGGCACTTCGTCGATGTGGTGTGGATCGGCTTGTTCATCTTCGTTTACGTGCTCTGAAGGACAGAGCTACCAAGGCGCGTGCGACACCAGTTGGCCGCTGTAGAAACCCCAGGCAATCAAGCCGACGGTGCAAGCGGCCAATGCCACCCGAACACTCAAGGCGATGACCAGGCGATTCGAGCTGCTGTCGTCCTTGACCAGGAAAAACAGGCCGCTGAACAGGCTGATCACCGTGGCAATCAGCATCAGGACGATAGCTGCTTTGAGCATGGGAAGACTCCGGGGGTACAGGCGATGCAATCAAGTATAGCGGTCGCATTCACTGCTTTTCTGGCGCGGCCATGAAGCGCTTTCGGCCGGGCGTCGTGCCGACGCTGGTGGTCGCCTTGCTGCTGCCGCTGCTGATTTCGCTGGGTTTCTGGCAGTTGGGCCGGGGCGCGGAGAAAACCGCCCTGCTCGCCAGCTACGCCGAACGCCGCGCCGCCGAACCGATGGCCAGCACCGAGCTCGTGCACAGCACCGATCCGGCCTTTCGCCGGGTGCATCTGCACGGCCAGTTCGATGCCGCCCACAGCCTGCTGCTGGACAACCGTCAACGTGACGGCAAGGTCGGCGTCGAGCTGCTGCAACCGTTTCAGGATCAGCGCACCGGCCTGTGGCTGCTGGTCAATCGTGGCTGGCTGCCGTGGCCGGACCGGCGCGTTACCCCGCAATTCAAGACACCGGCCGATGCCGTGAATGTCGACGCCTGGGTGTATGTCGCCCCCGGCGCGACCTTCCAGTTGCACGCCGACCCGGTCAGCAGCACCTGGCCGCAAACCGTCACCGCCGTCGAACCCGCCAAATGGTGGAAAACCCTCGAGCGCGACGGCTTCGCCTATGAATTACGCGCAGAACCCGGCCCCGCCAGCTATCAGGTCGACTGGCCGGTGGTTGCCATGGGCCCGGAAAAACACCTCGGTTACGCCGTGCAGTGGTTCGCCATGGCCACCGCCCTGTTCGGTCTTTACCTCTATCTCGGCTGGCACAACGCAAAGGAGAAACACCATGGGAGCGGCCATGAATCCACCCAGCATGTCTGAAGCAAAAGCCCCGGCCAGTCGCCGTCGCGGCCGCATTCAACTGCTGCTGATCCTGCTCGGCGTGATCGGCCCGATGATCCTCGCCACCGGCATGTACAAGCTGCAGTTCTGGGTGCCGGACGGTCGCAGCTATCACGGTGAACTGATCGGCAACGGCCAGAGCCGTGCCGACCTCGGCGTAACGGCTGACGAAGAGCGCTGGCAGATGCTGGTGACCGCGCCGAAGGACTGCGCGGTGGACTGCCAGCAACTGGTGTACCTGGCGCGGCAGATTCAGATCGGCCTCGGCCGCGATGCCGGTCGCGCCAGCCATGCCCTCGCTGCCGCGCAACCGCTGACGGCCGACTACGAAGCCAAGCTGAGCCGCGAATATCCACAGCTGCAACGTTACCCACTGGATAGCGCCGCGTTCAGCAAAGCCACCGGCGACAAAACCACGCCACAGCTTTGGATCATCGATCCCCACGGCAATCTCGTGCTGCGCTACGACCCGAGCGTCAAGGGCAAGGATCTGCTCAACGACCTGCGCCACCTGCTGAAACTGTCGAACATCGGATAAGGGCATCGTCATGGCCAAACCTGGATTTCGCCTCGCGCTGTTTGCCACCCTGCTGGCGCTGATCGTGGTGCTGCTCGGCGCCTACACCCGCCTGACTCACGCTGGTCTCGGCTGCCCGGACTGGCCCGGCTGCTACGGGTTTATCAGCGTGCCGAAAAGCGAAGCCCAACTGGCCCATGCCGAACTGCATTACCCCGACTCGCCCGTGGAGGCGCACAAAGGCTGGAACGAGATGATCCACCGTTACTTCGCCGGCACCCTCGGCATGTTGATCTCGATTCTGGCCGGGCGGGCGTGGGTTAACCGCCGTCATCCGGGGCAACCGCTGAAGCTGCCGCTGTTTCTGCTGGCGGTGGTGTTCGCCCAGGCCGCGTTCGGCATGTGGACGGTGACGCTCAAGCTCTGGCCGCAAGTGGTGACCGGGCATTTGCTTGGAGGCTTCGCGACCTTGAGCCTGCTATTTCTGCTGACATTGAGACTGTCCGGCGTGCTGCCGGCGCTGACCGTGCCCAAGCGTCTTCAATATTGGGCCACCGCCGGGCTGCTATTGGTAATAGGTCAGATCGCCCTCGGCGGCTGGGTCAGTTCCAACTATGCGGCGGTGGCCTGCATCGACTTCCCGACCTGCCACGGCCAATGGCTGCCGCCGGCGGACTTCGCCAACGGCTTTCACCTGACCCAACACATCGGCCCCAATTACCTCGGCGGGCAACTCGACAGCGATGCGCGCACGGCGATTCACCTGACCCACCGCATCGGCGCCCTGCTGGTGACGATTGTCCTGCTCGGCCTGGCGTGGCAACTGAAAGTCGTGGGCATGACGCGGCTGGCCGGGCTGGTGCTGATCGCCCTCGCTGCGCAGATCACCCTCGGCATCAGCAACGTGCTGTTTCATCTGCCGCTGCCGGTGGCCGTGGCGCACAACGCCGGCGGCGCAGCACTGCTGCTGACCATGGTGCTGGTCAACTATCACGCGCGAACCAGTCTGGTTCGGGTCAAGCAACCGATGCTTGCGCGCTGGCACCTGAGCCCGCGTAAACAGTCGGCGGCGCCCATCACGATAAAAGGAGAGACGCCATGGCGATTCTGATCGGCGAACGTCCCGCGCAGGCGTTGTGGCGAGATTACCTGGAGCTGACCAAACCGAAAGTCGTGGTGCTGATGCTGATCACCTCGCTGGTCGGCATGTTCCTCGCGACCCGCGCTGGCGTGCCGTGGACGGTGTTGGTGTTCGGCAACCTGGGGATCGCGCTGTGTGCCGGCGGTGCAGCGGCGGTCAATCACGTGGTGGATCGGCGCATCGACGCCGTCATGGCGCGCACCCACAAACGGCCGCTGGCCGAGGGCCGGGTCTCGCCCACGGCGGCACTGACCTTTGCACTGGTGCTGGCGCTGCTCGGCCAGGCCTTGCTGCTGACCTTCACCAATCCGCTGACCGCGTGGCTGACCCTGGCCTCGCTGCTCGGCTACGCGGTGATCTACACCGGATTCCTCAAACGCGCGACGCCGCAGAACATCGTCATCGGCGGCCTCGCCGGCGCCGCACCGCCGTTGCTTGGCTGGACCGCCGCCACCGGCCACGTCAGCGCCGAACCGTTGCTGCTGGTGCTGATCATCTTCGCCTGGACCCCGCCGCACTTCTGGGCGCTGGCGATCCACCGCAAAGAGGAATACGCCAAGGCCGACATTCCGATGCTGCCGGTCACCCACGGCGAGCACTACACCAAGGTGCACATTCTGCTGTACACCTTCGCCCTGCTGGCGGTCAGCCTGTTGCCGTATGTGATCCATATGAGCGGCGCGCTGTACCTGATCTGCGCCCTCGGCCTGGGCGCAAGGTTTCTGCAATGGGCCGTGGTGCTGTACCGTGGCACTCGGCCGCACGCGGCGATCAACACCTTCAAGTACTCTATCTGGTACTTGTTTCTGCTGTTCATCGCCCTGCTCGTAGACCACTACTTACTGTTGAACCTATGACTCGAACCCAGAAAACCGTCTTCATCCTCGTGGCCGTGATCGCGCTGATCCTCGGCCTGACCGTCAACAAAGTGCTGAGCGGCAAGGGCCAGGGCGACCCGACTGCGCTGATCGACGCCGGCATCATCCTGCTGCCGCAGAGCCGCAACCTGCCGGACGTGACGATGACCAATCAGGACGGCCAACCGGTCACGGTCAACGAGCTCAAGGGCAAGTGGAGCCTGCTGTTCTTCGGCTACACCTTCTGCCCGGACATCTGCCCGACCACCCTCGCCCAACTGCGCCAGATCAAGAGCGAACTGCCGAAGGATGCTGTGGACAAGTTGCAGATCGTGCTGGTCAGCGTCGACCCGAACCGCGACAACCCTGCGCAGTTGAAGCAGTACCTGGGCTACTTCGATCCGCAGTTCATCGGCCTGACACCGAAGTCGATCGAGGAGCTGCAGAAGGTAGCCAACGCGGTGAGCATTCCGTTCATTCCGGCGGACACCAGCAAGCCGAACTACACCGTTGATCACAGCGGAAACCTTGCGGTGATCGGGCCGGACGGGACACAGCGCGGGTTCATTCGGGCGCCGTTGAACAACGCCAAACTGGTCGCGCAGTTGCCGGTGATGTTGAACCGCAAGTAAACGCTGAATGCACAAAAAAGGGGACGCCATCGGCGTCCCCTTTTTCGTTTTTGATCGTTCCCACGCTCTGCGTGGGAATGCAGCAAGGGACGCTCTGCGTCCCAGTGGACGCGGAGCGTCCGGGGATGCATGCCCACGCAGAGCATGGGCACGATCAGATTAGAACGCCGGCAACACCGCGCCTTTGTACTTCTCGGTGATGAATTTCTTCACTTCCGGGCTGTGCAGGGCAGCAGCCAGTTTCTTCATGGCGTCGCTGTCCTTGTTGTCCGCACGGGACACCAGAATGTTCACGTAAGGCGAGTCGCTGCCTTCGATGATCAGCGCGTCCTTGGACGGATCCAGCTTGGCTTCCAGCGCGTAGTTGGTGTTGATCAGCGCCAGGTCGACCTGGGTCAGCACGCGCGGGATGGTCGCGGCTTCCAGTTCACGGATTTTCAGGTCTTTCGGGTTCTGGGCGATGTCCTTGACGGTCGACAGGATGTTGGTCGGATCCTTCAGGGTGATCACGCCAGCCTTGGCCAGCAGCAACAGCGCACGGCCGCCGTTGGTGGCGTCGTTCGGGATCACCACGTTGGCGCCGCTTGGCAGCTCGTCGAGCTTCTTGATCTTGCTGGAGTAAGCGCCCAGCGGCTCCAGGTGCACGCCGGTCACGGCGACCAGGCTGGTGCCCTTGGCCTTGTTGAACTCATCGAGGTACGGCTGGTGCTGGAAGAAGTTGGCGTCCAGACGCTTCTCGGCCACCTGCACGTTCGGCTGGATGTAATCGGTGAAGACCTTGACCTTCAGATCCACGCCTTCTTTGGCCAGAACCGGCTTCACGAATTCGAGGATTTCCGCGTGCGGCACCGGGGTGGCCGCAACGGTCAGGGTTTCGTCGGCGTGGGCCGAGAACGCTGCAACGGCAGCCAGGGCAACGATCAGTTTTTTCATTCAGCTAACTCCTTTTTACGGCGCCCGTCTGGCGCCTGCCAGCGAATGGCCGGCTCATGTCATTACAAAACCGGTTATTTGCGCGAAAAGTGAACGACCAGTCGGTCGCCTGCCATTTGCAGCACTTGCACCAGAATCAGCAGCAACACCACGGTGACGATCATCACGTCGGTCTGGAAACGCTGGTAGCCGAAACGAATCGCCAGGTCACCCAGGCCACCGGCGCCGACCACACCCGCCATTGCGGTGTAGGAAACCAGTGTAATCGCCGTCACCGTAATCGCCGCGAAGATGCCCGGACGGGCCTCCGGCAACAAGGCGTTCATGATGATCTGCCGAGTGGTCGCACCCATCGACTGGGTCGCTTCGATGATGCCGCGATCGACTTCACGCAGGGCGGTTTCCACCAGCCGCGCGAAGAACGGCGTTGCACCTACTACCAGCGGCGGAATCGCACCGGCCACGCCCAGCGAGGTGCCGGTGATCAACACGGTGAACGGGATCATCACGATCAACAGAATAATGAACGGCAGCGAACGCAGGATGTTCACCACCAGCGACAGCAAGGCGTACACGCCTTTGGCTTCGAGCAACTGACGCGGGCTGCACAGAAACAGCAACACGCCCAGCGGCAGGCCGAGCAGGACGGTGAACAGCAACGAACCGCCGAGCATCATCATGGTGTCGCCAGTGGCCAGCCAGATTTCGTACCAGTCGATATTGGTGAAGAAACTCATCAGGTCTGCCATTAGCGCAACACCTCCATGTGAACGTCAGCGGCGGTGAAGCGGGCGAACGCCGCGTCCATGTCGCCACCGGTGACGGCGAGGGTCAATTGCCCGTAAGGAATGTCTTTGATGCGGTCGATACGACCGGCCAGGATGCTGTAGTCCACACCGGTTTCCCGGGCGACGGTTCCGAGCAACGGCGCGTAGGTCGCTTCGCCCTGGAAGGTCAGACGTACGATGCGGCCCGGCACGTGAGCGAAGTCATCGCGCTGCTCGCTTTCGTCGATCTGCTCGTCTTCCTGGACGAAACGCTTGGTGGTCGGGTGCTTCGGATGCAGGAACACGTCGGCCACCGAGCCTTGCTCGACGATCACGCCGGCGTCCATCACCGCCACCTGATCGCACACACGGCGGATCACGTCCATCTCGTGGGTGATCAGCACGATGGTCAGCTTCAGCTCACGGTTGATCTCGGCCAGCAGTTGCAGCACCGACGCGGTGGTCTGCGGGTCGAGGGCGCTGGTGGCTTCGTCGCACAGCAGGATTTTCGGCTTGGTCGCCAGGGCACGGGCAATACCGACGCGCTGCTTCTGGCCACCGGACAACTGCGCCGGGAATTTTTTCGCGTGATCGGACAAACCGACGCGCTTGAGCAACTCGGCCACACGCTGGTCGATCTCGGCGCGGGACAGTTCACCGGCGAGGGTCAGCGGCAGCGCGACGTTGTCGGCCACGGTCTTGGACGCCAGCAGGTTGAAGTGCTGGAAGATCATCCCGACTTGCTGACGGAAACGGCGCAGGCCGTTGGCGTCCAGCGCGGTGACTTCTTCGCCGTCGACAATGATCTTGCCGCCACTGGATTCTTCCAGGCGATTGATCAGACGCAGCAGGGTACTTTTTCCCGCACCGGAATGGCCAATCAGGCCGAACACCTGACCGTTCTCGATGGAGAGACTGGTCGGATGCAGCGCGGTGATGTCCTTACCGGCGACGCGGTAAGTCTTATGGACGTTTTGAAACTCGATCACGTAGCGAACCTTGTGGGGCGCGTTGGAAAAGGATCAGCGGTTAGCCGGGCGCGCATTTTAGCCTGTCCGTATAGAGGTTATTAGCATTTATTCCGCATTCAACCTTTCATTTGGCAATAACGCGATCAAAGGTCATAAAAAAGGAACGGCAAAAACCCTCGTCAGTCACTAGTTAAGCGACTTGAAACTCCGGGTACCGTGCCCGGGAACCACTCAAGAGCCCCGGCGCGACCGGGGTCAAACGAGGAGTTTACGTCTGATGAGTACCAAAAAGCCTGCCACCGACAAAAGCCAACTGGCCGGGACCAACACCCCGGATCGCGCCAACACCAACGCCAAACTCGACAGCCTGGAAAAGTTTCGCTCCGACGCCACCGGCCAGGCCCTGCGCACCAATCAGGGCGTGAAGGTCGCGGACAACCAGAACACCTTGAAGGCCGGGGCCCGTGGGCCGTCGCTGCTGGAAGACTTCATCATGCGTGAGAAAATCACGCACTTTGACCATGAGCGGATTCCCGAGCGTATCGTCCATGCCCGCGGCACGGGTGCACATGGTTTCTTTCAAACCTACGAGAACCATTCCGCGCTGACCAAGGCTGGTTTCCTACGGGACCCGGGGAAGAAAACCCCGGTTTTCGTACGCTTTTCCACGGTGCAAGGTCCACGCGGCTCCGGCGATACCGTGCGCGACGTCCGTGGTTTTGCCGTGAAGCTCTTTACCGACGAAGGCAACTTCGATCTGGTCGGCAACAACATGCCGGTATTTTTCATTCAGGACGCGATCAAGTTTCCCGACTTCGTCCACGCGGTAAAACCCGAGCCGCACAACGAAATGCCCACCGGCGGCTCGGCTCACGACACGTTCTGGGACTTCGTGTCGCTGGTGCCGGAATCGGCGCACATGGTCATCTGGGCCATGTCCGACCGGGCCATCCCGAAAAGCCTGCGCAGCATGCAGGGTTTCGGCGTGCACACTTTCCGACTGATCAACGCCGAGGGCAAATCGCGCTTCGTCAAATTCCACTGGCGCCCCACCGCCGGCACCTGTTCGCTGGTGTGGGACGAAGCGCAGAAGCTGGCCGGTAAAGACACTGACTACCATCGGCGCGACCTCTGGGAGGCCATCGAGACCGGTGACTACCCGGAATGGGAACTTGGCGTACAAGTCATCGAGGAGGAAAACGAGCACGACTTCGATTTCGACATCCTCGACCCGACCAAACTGATTCCAGAGGAAATCGTCCCGATCACACCGTTGGGCAAGATGACCCTCAACCGCAACCCGGACAACTTCTTCGCCGAGACCGAACAGGTCGCGTTCTGCCCCGGCCATATCGTGCCGGGCATCGACTTCTCCAATGACCCGTTGCTGCAAGGTCGGCTGTTTTCCTACACCGACACACAGATCAGCCGACTCGGCGGGCCGAACTTTCATGAGCTGCCGATCAATCGCCCGGTCGCGCCCTTCCACAACGGCCAGCGCGATGCCCAGCACCGCACGGTAATCGACAAGGGCCGCGCGTCCTACGAGCCGAACTCGATTGATGGCGGCTGGCCGAAAGAAACTCCACCGGCCGCACAGGACGGCGGGTTCGAGAGCTACCCGGAACGCATCGACGCCAACAAGATCCGTCAGCGCAGCGAGTCGTTCAGCGATCACTTCTCCCAGGCGCGGCTGTTCTTCAAGAGCATGAGCAAGCACGAGCAGGAACACATCATCTCGGCCTACAGCTTTGAACTGGGCAAGGTCGAGCGGGAGCACATTCGTGTGCGGGAAGTGAACGAGATTCTGGCCAACATTGACCTGGAACTGGCCAAGCGCGTGGCGCACAACCTTGGGTTGCCAGCGCCGGCCAAAGGCACGGTCGAGGTGCGCAAGACATCTTTGGATCACTCGCCGGCCCTGAGTCAGGCCAACCTGTTGCCGGAGAACATCAAGACGCGAAAAGTGGCGATTCTGGCGGCCAATGGCGTCGATGGTGCAGCGATCGATGCGATGAAGAAGGCTCTGGCGGCAGAAGGTGCGCATGCCAAATTGCTCGGCCCGACCTCGGCGCCGGTGAAGACAGCCGATGGCAAAAGCCTGGCGGTGGATGCGTCGATGGAAGGTTTGCCTTCGGTGGCGTTCGACGCGGTGTTCGTGCCGGGTGGCGCGGCGTCGGTCAAGGTGTTGAGTGGTGACGGCGTGGCGTTGCATTACCTGCTGGAGGCTTACAAACACCTGAAGGCAATTGCGCTGCAAGGCGACGCCAGGCAGTTGCTGGATGTGTTGAAGCTGGAGGCGGATGCCGGTTTGATCGAGGGCAAGGATGTGAAAGCGCTGACCAAGCCTTTCTTTGCGGCGATCGGGCAGCATCGGGTCTGGGATCGGGAAGCGAAGGCCAAGGCGATTCCGGCCTGAAAAAAACCGCAGCCTGCGAAATGCAGGCTGCGGTCATTCAAGGTTTGCGTGGGCTCAAGACCATCTGTGCCGGAACTGTGCGCAAGATCTGTTTCTCGATCTGCAGATCGAAATCCGGATCGAGCTTCTTCACGCGTTTGGTGATCAACGTCGCCAGCCACGGGTAATCATTGGTGCGCGGCGCCTGAATGCTCACCGCACAGTCGTAATTCACCACATCGGCGGCGATCGCGTCGAGTTGACGGCGAAGTTTGCGGCTATCGGTGATATTCAGCGCAACCGTGGTGCTTTCGGCGGTCGGATCGATCACCTTGGCTTTCGGCTTGGCTTCGGCGGCCTGAAGTGCCGCTTCGGCTTTCTCCAGCTCAGCCTTACGGGCTTCGGTGATAGCACCGTTGACGCCACCGGTCAGCGCCGGGGCCTTGGGCATCAGCGCGCGGGCGCGGGCCAAAGCGGTTGCGGCAGCATTCACATCGCCCTTCTGCAGGACGATCTGGCTGCGGCGCAGATAGGCCTCGGCCAACTGGCGCTGGTATTGCTCAAGGGACTGATCGTTGGGCGTTTCGGCCTGCAAGGCTGCCAATTGGTCTTCGGCTGTGGCCAGTTCGCTGCTGGCCAGGCTTTGCTCCAGCTGTGCGATGGCCGTGGCCCGCGCATCGGGGGCTTCGGCCACCGGCGGCGTGCTTTGGCAGGCGCCCAGCAGCACTGAAAATGCGACAAGGAGCAGATAACGGGAGGCGAACGGCTTCATTCCTGCGACTCTCTATTTGCGCAAAAAACGAGCAAGTCTACACCCCTCGACGGGGCAGAACAAAACTCAGCAGAAACAGTGCGGCCGCCGTCACAACGATTGACGGGCCGGCCGGGGTGTCCTTGAACCAGGACAACGCCAGCCCGCCACACACGGCGAGCATGCCCAGCAGGCTCGCGCCCAGTGCCATCTGCTCCGGCGAGCGGGCGTGACGTTGTGCCGCAGCCGCCGGGATGATCAACAGCGACGTAATCAGCAACACACCGACGATTTTCATCGCCACGGCGATCACCACCGCGATCAGCAACATCAACGCCATGCGCAAACCGGCCACCGGCAGGCCTTCGACCCGGGCCAGCTCTTCGTGCACGGTGATCGCCAGCAGCGGCCGCCACAGCGTCACCAGCAGCACCAGCACCGCCGCGCTGCCACCGAGGATCCATGCAAGGTCAGTCGGACTGATCGCCAACAGATCGCCAAACAGATAGGCCATCAGGTCGATCCGCACTTCATGCATGAAGCTTAGTACCACCAGCCCGAGAGAGAGCGTGCTCGGCGCAAGAATGCCCAACAACGTGTCGGACGCCAGCGGCTGACGCTGTTGCAGGGTTACCAGCAGCACCGCCAGCAGCAGGCAGCCCACGGTGACCGCAACGGTCGGGCTGACATCCAGCAGAAAGCCCAGCGCCACGCCGAGCAGCGCGGCATGGGACAGGGTGTCGCCGAAATAGGCCATGCGCCGCCAGACCACGAATGAGCCCAGCGGCCCCGCGACCACCGCCAGCGCCAGACCTGCAAGCAGGGCGTAGAACAGAAAATCAGCCATGCTTGCAGCTATCTCCGTGAACGTGAGGTTGGCCCGTCACAGGCCCTTTGACCACCGAACCGTGCAGGTCGTGGGCGTGGTCGTGATGGTGGTGATAGACCGCCAGGCTCGGCGCGTGATTGCCGAACAACTCGACGAAAGCCGGGTCGCCACTGACCTGCTCGGGATGCCCGGAGCAGCAGACGTGACGGTTGAGGCACACCACTTGATCGGTGGTGCTCATCACCAGATGCAGGTCGTGGGAGACCATCAACACGCCGCAGCCATGACGGTCGCGCAGGCGGGTGATCAGGCTGTACAGCTCGGCTTGCCCGGCCACATCGACACCTTGCACCGGCTCGTCGAGCACCAGCAGTTCCGGCTCGCGCAACAGCGCCCGGGCCAGCAGCACGCGCTGCATTTCGCCGCCGGAAACGCTTTGCACCGGGCTGTCGATGACGTGCTCGGCGCCGACTTCCTTGAGTGCCGCCAGCGCACGCGGGCGATCAACACCCGGCACCAGCCGCAGAAAGCGCAGCACCGACAGCGGCAAGGTCGGATCGACGTGCAGCTTTTGCGGCATGTAGCCGATGCGCAGTTTCGGCTTGCGCCAGACGCTGCCGCTGTCGGGCTTCAACAGCCCAAGCACGGCGCGCACCAGCGTGGTCTTGCCGGCGCCGTTGGGGCCGATCAGGGTGACGATCTGCCCCGGTTCGACGCTCAGGTGAATGTTGTCCAGCACGTTCTGCCCGGCAAACCGGACAGCCACCTGCTCCAGACGGATCAACGCATCGCTCATCAAGCCCCCCGGCAACCGGAGCAGAGGCCGACCACTTCGACGGTCTGGGCCTCGACGATGAAGCCGACGTCCTTGGCGCTGTGGACGATCGCATCGCTGATGGTTTTTTGCTCAAGCTCGATGGCGGCGTGGCACTCGCGGCAGATCAGGAACTGTCCCTGGTGCGAGTGTTTCGGGTGAACACAGCCGACAAAGGCGTTCAGCGAGGAGATGCGGTGCACCAGGCCGTTTTCCAGCAGGAAATCCAGCGCGCGATACACGGTCGGCGGCGCAGCGCGGCGGCCGTCCTGCTCGCTGAGCACCGCCAGAATGTCGTAGGCACCCAGCGGCTTGTGGCTCTGCCAGACCAGTTCCAGCACCCGCCGACGCAATGCGGTCAGGCGCAGGCCTTTCTGTGCACACAAGGCATCGGCCTCGGACAGGGCGCTGTGGACGCAATGGGAGTGGTCGTGGGGACGGCTGGCAATCGGGGTAATAGGCATGAGCGGCGACGAGTTTGGTTAGAGACGTTATTATGTTACCCGTTCTCGCCTCCTTGAGTGGTCATCGTGTCCCGACTTTTTTCTGTTTTTGTGGCATTTGTCGCCAGTTTTCTGCTGATCGGTTCGGCCCAGGCCGAAGTCAGAGTCCTCACCAGCATCAAGCCGCTGCAATTGATTGCCGCTGCGGTGCAGGACGGCGTAGCGATTCCCGAAGTGCTGCTGCCACCGGGGGCTTCGCCGCATAACTATGCGTTGCGCCCGTCCGACGTGCGCAAGGTGCAATCGGTGGACCTGCTGTACTGGATCGGCCCGGACATGGAAAGTTTCCTGCCACGCGTGCTGAATGGTCGTACGCTGCCGAGCGTCGCGGTGCAGGACCTGCCGGGCATGAAGCTGCGCCGCTTCGCCGAAGACAGCCACTCCCACGCCGAAGACGCCGACGAGCATGATCATGATCACCGCCCAGGTACTCTCGATGCGCATTTGTGGCTATCGCCGGTGAACGCGCGGGTTATTGCCGACAAGATGGCCGCCGACCTGAGCGCTGCCGACCCGGCCAATGCCGAGCGCTATCAGAGCAACGCCAAGGCGTTCGACGCGCGTCTCGATGCGCTGGATCAGCGTTTGAAGAAGCGCCTGTCCAGCGTTGAAGGCAAACCCTACTTCGTCTTCCACGAAGCCTTTGACTACTTCGAAGAGGCCTACGGCTTGAAACACACCGGTGTGTTCAGCGTTGCGGCGGAGGTGCAGCCAGGCGCCCAGCATGTCGCGGCAATGCGTGCGCGCTTGCAGGAAGTCGGCAAAACTTGCGTGTTCAGTGAGCCGCCGTTGCGCCCACGCTTGGCCGAAACCCTGGTGGCGGGCCTGCCGGTGAAGCTGGCGGAGCTGGATGCGTTGGGCGGCTACACGCCGGCGACGGCTCAGGGTTATGAGCAAGTGCTGGAGAAGCTGGGGAATGATCTGGCAGGGTGCCTGGAGTCGCTCTAATACAAAAAAACCGCAGCCTGCACAGGCTGCGGTTTTTTTCTTTTACAGGGCAAACGGCAGCGGTGTGCTGACCTGCTGACGCTGCGCCAGACGCTGCTCGAACTCCTTCGGATCGTGAATCAGCACGTCTTGCCCGGCGAACGATTCCGCCGCAATCAACCGCGACAGCCAGAACCGCACGCACGCCACTCGCAGCATGGTCGGCCACAACTCGGCCTCGGCCGCAGTGAACGGGCGCAGTGCCGCGTAGGCACCGAGGAAGGCCCGCGCACGCGGGCCGTCGATCAGGCCATCATCGTCCGAACACCAGTCGTTCAAGGCAATCGCCACGTCGTAGAGCATCGGCCCGGAGCAGGCGTTGTAGAAGTCGATCAGCCCGGTCAGGTGCGTGCCTTCGAACATCGCGTTGTCGCGGAACAGGTCGGCGTGGATGTTCGCCCGCGGCAGCGCGAGAATTTTGTCTTTCTGTTGCGTGATTTCGTCCAGCGCGGTTTGCAGCAGAGCGCGCGGCGCGTCGCTCAGATGCGAAAGAAACTGCGTGCCCTCTTCCAGCATCCAGTCCAGACCACGATCGGTCTTGCGTTTGATCATGTTGTTGCCCTGGGTTGCCAGGTGCAGGTGCGCCTGCAAGTCACCGACCTGCGCGCAATGCTGGGCGTTGGCCTGCTTGATGTGCTTGCCGGCCAGGCGCGGCTGCAACAGCGCCGGCTTGCCTTTCAGCTCACGCAGGGCCACGCCGTCAGTGGTGCGCAGCGCGTAGGGCACCGGCAGGTCGGCTTCGTGGAGGACGTCGAGCAGGTCGATGAAGAACGGCATTTCCTGCACCGGGCCGCGCTCGACCAGGGTCAGGACGAACTCGCCCTTTTCCATGCTGATGAAGAAGTTGGTGTTTTCGCTGCCGGCGGCGATCCCCTGGAAATCGAGCAGACGGCCGAGCCCGTAAGGGGCGAGAAAGGTTTCCAGCTCGGGCCGAGCCAGGGGGGTGAACACAGACATGGTTAAAAACTGCTCAGTTCTGGCGCCGCCATCGCGTCGGCGCCGGTTGAAATTAAGAAACTACTTCCACTCGAAAATCTTCCACGCGGGGATCAGCATATCCGGCTGGTCCGAGCGGATGAAGTTTGCATCAGTACCGTCCGCGCGCACCAGAAAATAGGGCGGGAAACCCTTCTGGGTCACCTTGATCGCGTACAGGAAACCGTTCTGCCGGTACTCCTGGATGGTCTTGTCACCTTCGGTACGGATGGTGACCTCCGGTTCCGCTGACGGCGCATCATCCGCCGCGATCGCGGCCAGTGGCGTGGTTGCAATCAAACTGACCAGCAGCAAGCGATTTAACGTACGCATGATAACCTTGTCCCTTTGTCGTCAACGGTCCCGCTATTCTAGCGCCGGACCCGCCGAAAAGGTTGATCCTGCTCATGAGCCAAGCCCCCCTCGTCCTGGTGGACGGTTCGTCTTACCTGTACCGCGCCTTTCACGCGCTGCCACCGCTGACCACCTCCAAAGGCCTGCCGACCGGCGCGGTCAAGGGCGTGCTGAACATGCTCAAGAGCCTGCGCAAGCAGTATCCGGACAGCCCGTTCGCCGTGGTGTTCGACGCCAAGGGCGGGACATTTCGCGATGAGATGTACGCCGAATACAAGGCCAACCGCCCGAGCATGCCCGACGACATGCGCGTGCAGATCGAGCCGCTGCACCAGAGCGTGAAAGCCCTCGGCTTCCCGCTGCTGTGCGTCGAAGGCGTCGAGGCCGATGACGTGATCGGCACCCTGGCCCGCAGCAGCGCGGCCGCCAATCGTCCGGTGATCATCTCCACCGGCGACAAGGACATGGCACAACTGGTCGACGGGCACATTACCTTGGTCAACACCATGTCCGGTAGTTCGATGGACGTGGAGGGCGTGAAGGAGAAATTCGGCGTCGCTCCGGAGCAGATCATCGATTATCTGGCCCTGATGGGCGACTCTTCCGACAACATCCCCGGCGTTCCCGGCATCGGGCCGAAAACCGCGTCCGGCCTGCTGGTCGGCGTCAACGGCGGCCTGACCGAGCTCTACGCGCAGCTCGATATCGTGCCGACCCTGCCGATTCGCGGCGCCAAGACCCTGCCGGCCAAGCTCGAAGAGCACAAGGAGATGGCCTTCCTCTCCTATCAACTGGCGACCATCAAGGTCGACGTGCCGCTGGACATTGGCCTCGACGACCTGCAAATGGGCCCGGAAGACCCGGCCCAACTGCTTGAGCTCTACACCCTGCTGGAGTTCAAGAGCTGGATCAACGATCTGGAACGCGACGCCAAGCGTCTGGAACTGAGCAGCGCCGCTGCCCCTGAGCCGGCCGCCGATCTGTTCAGCGCACCTGCGGAAGAAACGCCGGTCGCTCCAACTGAAGCCGCGTACGAAACTATCCTCGATCAGGCCCGTTTCGACGTCTGGCTGGAAAAACTGAAGAACGCCAAGCTGTTTGCCTTCGACACCGAAACCACCGGCGTCGACGCCCAACAGGCGCAACTGGTCGGTCTGTCCTTCGCGGTGCAGGCCAACGAAGCGGCCTACATCCCGCTGACCCACTCCTACATCGGCGTGCCGGAGCAGCTGGATCGCGACACCGTGTTGCGCGCGCTCAAGCCGATCCTGGAAGACCCAAGCAAGCTCAAGGTCGGCCAGCACGCCAAGTTCGACATGAACATCCTGGCCAACTGCGCCATCGGTGGCGACCAGAACGAAGGCATCACCGTGCGCGGCATCGCCTTCGACACGATGCTTGAATCCTACGTGCTCAACTCCACGGCCACCCGTCACGACATGGACAGCCTGGCGCAGAAGTACCTGGATCACACCACCGTGAGCTTCCAGGACATCGCCGGCAAAGGCGCCAAGCAACTGACCTTCGACCAGATCGCTCTGGAACAGGCCGGGCCGTATGCCGCCGAAGATGCCGACGTCACCCTGCGCCTGCACCAGACGCTGTTCGAAAAACTCAGCGCCATCCCGAGCCTGGCCAGCGTGCTGACCGACATCGAGATCCCGCTGGTGCCGGTGCTGGCGCGCATCGAGCGTCAAGGCGCGTTCGTTGACGCGGCACTGCTCGGCGTTCAGAGCATCGAGCTGGGCGACAAGATGGTCGCGCTGGAGCGTGAAGCGTTCGAAATCGCCGGTGAAGAGTTCAACCTGGGCTCGCCGAAGCAACTCGGCGTGATCCTCTACGAAAAACTCGGCCTGCCGGTGCTGAAGAAAACCGCCAAGGGCCAGCCGTCCACCGCCGAAGAAGTGCTGGCGAAACTGGCCGAAGACGATCACCGCTTGCCAAAAGTGCTGATGGAACACCGTTCCATGAGCAAGCTGAAAAGCACCTACACCGATCGCCTGCCGGAGCAGATCAACCCGCGCACCGGGCGTATCCACACCTCGTATCATCAGGCTGTCGCGTCGACCGGCCGCTTGTCGTCGAGCGATCCGAACCTGCAGAACATTCCGGTGCGTACCGCTGAAGGCCGACGCATTCGTCAGGCGTTCGTCGCGCCGAAAGGCTACAAACTGCTGGCGGCGGACTACTCGCAGATCGAATTGCGGATCATGGCGCACCTGTCCCGCGACGAAGGCCTGATGAACGCTTTCCGCAACAACCTGGACGTGCACACCGCCACGGCGGCCGAAGTGTTCAAGGTCGAGCTGAACGAAGTGACATCCGACCAGCGCCGTGGCGCCAAGGCGATCAACTTCGGCCTGATCTACGGCATGGGCGCGCAGAAACTGGGCAAGGACATCGGTGTCGACACCAAGACCGCCAAGGCCTACATCGACACCTACTTCGCGCGCTATCCGGGCGTACGTGAATACATGGATCGCACCCGTGCACAGGCTGCAGACCAAGGCTTCGTGGAAACGATCTTCGGCCGTCGTCTGTACCTGCCGGACATCAACTCCAACAAGCCGCAGGAACGCGCTGCCGCTGAACGCACGGCGATCAACGCGCCGATGCAGGGCACCGCAGCGGACATCATCAAGAAAGCCATGGTCGCGGTGGATAACTGGCTGAGCACTTCGGGGCTGGACGCCAAAGTCATCCTGCAGGTGCACGACGAACTGGTACTGGAGGTTCGCGAGGATCTGGTCGATCAGGTTCGCGACGAAATTCGCGTCCACATGAGCGAAGCGGCGAAACTGGACGTGCCGTTACTGGTGGAAGTCGGGGTTGGCAACAATTGGGACGAGGCGCACTGAGGCCTCTGGGACGGGGTTTTGCCGCGACATGACGTCGCGGCAAAGGCATCGAATGACGCTTAGTTCTGATCGCTCTTGAGCTTATTCCAAAGTTTTTTGAAAAGAATCTGAACTAATCTTGCGACAGGCCACTCAGAGTTACTGAATGGCTGGTGAAGCCCTTCGATGCTCCTATGTTGTGTTAAGTGTTGGCAGATATCTGAACCCCGCCCTAGCGGTTCGGAACTTGAACCCCGGAACTTCTCCCTCCCCATATGAAGTCCGGGGCTTTTTTTGCCCCAAAATCGGCTGTAGCGCGGTCATGCTGCGTTAAAAGCGTTACTAAAAATGCTCATTTAGGTCCCCTAAACTCCGCTTTTTACTAACACTTTTGCCTTGCCTGACCGCACTACAGCCAATTTTCTATATTCCGATTATTCGGTCGCCGCTTCGGCGCCTTTGTCTGCCAGTTCCATCCAGCCCGCCAGCACAGTGTAGGCCTCTTCCAGGCCCATGCGTTTTGGTGCGGAGAACAGCTGGATTGTCACCAGATCACCCCAACCCTTACGAATTTCCGACTGCACCTTGAGCAGCGTGTTCTTCGCTGCGCCGTAGGTCAGCTTGTCGGCCTTGGTCAGCAGAATGTGCATCGGCATGCCGGCCGCAACGGCCCAATCGAGCATCAGCAGGTCGAAGTCGGTCATTGGATGACGGATGTCCATCATCAGAATCAAACCCTTCAAACTCTCGCGACCACCGAGGTAAGCCTCGAGGTGACGCTGCCAGTGTTGCTTGAGCGGGATCGGTACTTTTGCATAACCGTAGCCCGGCAGGTCGACCAGACGCCGTTCATCGTCTAGCTTGAAGAAGTTCAACAGCTGTGTGCGACCCGGGGTTTTCGAGGTGCGCGCCAGGCTGGCGTGAGTCAGGGTGTTCAGCGCGCTGGATTTACCGGCGTTGGAACGACCGGCGAACGCCACTTCGAAGCCTTCGTCGTCGGGGCACTGATCGACTTTGGCGGCACTGAGCATGAACGTGGACTGTTGGCACAGGCCGAGGATGGGATTCTTGAGTTGCATGGGATTTCCGATGTGGGCGGCGCCGGGATTGGGCGCGGAACGCGGTGTCGCTTCCGTTTCAGTGACGCCAGTATATAATGCCGCAGATTTTGTGTGTGCTTTGTCCCAGCGAAGGATGAAGTTCACGAGAGCGACAGACCTTGATTGCGCATTAGAACGCAGAACGCTCTCAACCCTGAAAAGGTCGTTTTATGACGAAATGGCTGCTGGCTGCCGGAGTCTTGATGCCGCTTTACAGCGCACAGGCTACACAGGATCCGGAAGCAGTGTACAACCGTGTTTGTGGTGCCTGTCATTCCGGCCAACTACCCATGGCGCCCAGAAGAGGCGATCAGGAAGCTTGGACGCCGAGGTTGGCGAAAGGTATGGAGACGCTGGTGCAACACGTGACCCAGGGTTTCAAGGCGATGCCGCCGCGTGGTTTGTGCATGGACTGCAGTGCCGAGGATTACCAGGCCATCATCCTCTGGATGAGCGGAAGTAAACCCGGTCCATAACTCTTAACCCTTAGCCGTAGTTGGATTAGCTGATGAACAAATTGATCGTGAGTCTGCTGTTGACCGTGGGAATCTCAGGCTTCGCCCATGCTGCAGGTGATGCCGCCGCAGGCCAGGCGAAAGCCGCCGTTTGCGGGGCCTGCCATGGCCCGGATGGCAACAGCATGGCGCCAAACTTTCCAAAACTGGCCGGACAGGGTGAACGCTACCTGACCAAGCAGTTGCACGACATCAAGTCGGGCAAGCGCACCGTTCTGGAAATGACCGGGCTGCTGACCAACCTGAGCGATCAGGACCTGTCCGACATCGCCGCCTACTTCGCCAGCCAGAAAGGCAGCGTCGGCGCCGCCGATCCGAAGATCGTCGCTCGCGGTGAAGCCCTGTTCCGTGGCGGCAACCTGGAAAAAGGCCTGCCAGCCTGCACCGGATGCCACTCGCCAAACGGCGCCGGCAACGCAGCCGCAGGCTTCCCGCACCTGGGTGGCCAACACGCTCAATACATCGCCAAGCAACTGACCGATTTCCGTAAGGAAGATCCTGCCGTCGGCCGCAGCAACGACGGTGATGCCATGACCATGCGCACCATCGCTCGCAAGCTGAGCGACGAGGACATCGCGGCGGTCTCCAGCTACATTCAAGGCCTGCACTAAGGTCACTGCGATGGTGATTCGAGCGTTGCGTGCGAAGGACAACGCCTGCCACGTTAACGCTCGATTAATCCGTTGCATGAAGTATAAAAAGGGTGGCTTTGGCCGCCCTTTTTTGTGGCCGCTGCCGTTACACTACAGAACTCATGCCCGCCAGGATCTGTCTGAAAACAGGTCGCGCGAGGCGACCCAATTTGCCCAGGAGTAAAGCATGCGTAATCTGATCATCAGCGCCGCCCTCGTCGCTGCCAGCCTGTTCGGCGTGACGGCCCAGGCCGCCGAAGCACCTGCCGCCCCGTACGTCGAACTGAGCAATCCGGTGCCGGTTGCCGTGCCTGGCAAGATCGAAGTGGTGGAACTGTTCTGGTACGGCTGCCCGCACTGCTACGCCTTCGAACCCGTGATCAATCCGTGGGTTGAAAAACTGCCTTCAGACGTCAACTTCGTACGCATTCCTGCCATGTTCGGCGGCCCGTGGGACGCTCACGGTCAAATGTTCCTGACCCTGGAAGCCATGGGCGTCGAGCACAGCGTTCACGCTGCCGTCTTCAACGCGATCCAGAAAGAACACAAGAAGCTGACCGACAAGAACGACATGGCCGACTTCCTCGCCACCCAAGGCGTAGACAAGGACAAGTTCCTGGCCACCTTCGACTCCTTCGCCATCAAGGGCCAGATCATCAAGGCTCGCGAACTGGCCAAGAAGTATGAAATCTCCGGCGTTCCAACCATGATCGTCAACGGTAAATACCGTTTCGACATCGGCTCCGCCGGTGGTGCCGAAGAAGCTCTGAAGCTGGCTGACCAACTGGTCGCCAAAGAGCGAGCGACCAACAAGGCAGCCGCCAACTAAGCGCGGCAATCGCCATGCGCCGCTGGGGAGCCGAACGTCTCGTTGGCCTGCATGATCCGCAGGTCAACGAGCATCACCTGGAGTCCACGGGCCTGCCCGCAGACAGCCGTTTGCGCCTGCTCAGCTTCAACATCCAGGTCGGCATCAGCACCGAGCGTTATCGGCACTACCTGACCCGCAGCTGGCAGCATCTGCTGCCGCACCCCGGACGCTCCGGCAATCTGCAAAAGATCGGCAATCTGCTCGGCGACTTCGACCTGGTCGCCCTGCAGGAAGCCGATGGCGGCAGCCTGCGTTCAGGCTACGTCAATCAGGTCGAACACCTGGCCCATCTCGGCGCCTTCCCGTACTGGTATCAACAACTCAATCGCAACCTCGGCCGACTGGCCCAGCACAGCAACGGTGTGCTCAGTCGTCTGCGCCCGTGGGCGATCGAAGACCACCCGCTGCCGGGGCCGAAAGGTCGCGGGGCGATTCTGGTACGTTTCGGCGAAGGTCCCGAGGCGCTGGTGGTGGTGATGATGCACCTGGCGCTCGGCGCCCGGGTACGCACGATGCAACTGGCCTACATTCGCGAGCTGATCGGCGGCTACAAGCATCAGGTCCTGATGGGGGACATGAACACCCACGCAAGCGACCTGCTCCAGCACTCGCCCTTGCGCGACCTCGGCCTGCTGGCCCCGCAACTCGAAGCGACGTTCCCCAGCTGGCGCCCGCAGCGCTGCCTGGACCATATTCTGCTCAGCCCGACCCTGACCCTGGAAAAAGTCGAAGTGCTGGCGCAACCGATTTCCGATCACCTGCCCGTCGCGGTAGAGATTCGTCTGCCGGGTTCGCTCACGGCCGATGCATTGCCCGCGTTGAGTCCTGCCCCTCGCGGAACGCCTGAATGAGCGACGAAGCCCAGCGCTGGAAAGAGAAATACCTCAAAAGCATCGAACAACAGGAAAAGCTCGAACGTCGATGGGACGCCCGGCTCGACCTGCTGCGCCGCGGCCTGGTGCGCAGCACGCTGGCGGCGGAAGGCACCGACCGCGTGGTCGATCAATGCATGAAAGAAATGCGCGACGTGGTGCGCACCGACGACATGGATGCCGGCCTCGCCGCCCTGTTGCCGCGCCTTGAGAAAGCCGTGCTCGACTCCGAACAGCGTCGTGAAACCCGGATCAATCAGGTCAGCACTGCCCTGAACTCGCTGGTGACTCAGCTGCAATCGCTGCCCCTGCCCCGGGAAGTCGCCCAGCCACTGAAGAAATTCGCCAAGCAGCTGGATGGCCGGGTCAGTCAGGCGCGGGAAATGCCGCTGCTGCTCAGCGAACTCAGCGGCTTGCAGGGCAAGGCCCTGAGCCAACTGGAGACCCCGGCGGAACCGGGACGGCCGGGACTGTTGCAGCGCCTGTTCGGCAGCCGCGACAGCGAGGAAACGCCTGCACCTGTGGCTCAGCCTGCCGTGGCTTCTCCAGCCGCTCAGCCAGAGCAACCACCCGCTGCACCTGAAAGCACGCCAGTGCCGGAAGCGCCTGTCGCAATCGTCGAACCGGCAGCCATTGCGACCGTCATCGAAACACCGGTCACCGCACCTCTGGTCGCGCCACTGCAAGCTTCAGCGCCAGCACCACTCTCAACTCCGGAGCCTGTTGCAGAGCCGGAGGTGGTTGCCTTCGAGCCTGCCCGGATCCTCACAGAAGTCGTTACGGCTCCCAGCGAACCGGCACCCGCCAAGCCAGAGCCAGAACCCGAGCCGCAAGCCTTCACGCCACCTCCGGTCTTCGCGCCGGCAATGCCGGCGGCCTTCAACCCTGACGAACTGATCCACCCCGGCGACAACCCGCCCCCGGTCATCCTCGACAGCCTGCCCTTGCCCGAGCCTATCGCGCAGGCATTGGCGGCCATCGATCCGGAGCAGTCCGAGCAGGACATTCTCTACGCGTTACCGGACTCGCCCGAACCGTCCTACAGCTCGGTGGCCAAACACATCGAAGACACGCTGATCGGCCTGCTGGACGATCTGACCTTGCCGGAACGCCATCGCCCGCAAGCCGAGGCCATGCGCGATCGGCTGAAACATGGCCTCAACTGGTACGAGTTGCTACCGATCCTCGACGATCTGGCGACCTTGATGCTGGCCATCACCGACAGCGGTCAGCACGAGTTCGAAGCCTATCTGCAACAACTCAACGAACGCCTCGAAGCGTTCCAGAGCAACCTGCAGGCCGCCAGCGAAGGTCACGCCGACAACAGCTCCGCGGCGCGGGCGATGGACACGCAGATCCGTGAACAGGTCGATGGCCTGCAGAACAGCGTGCAGGAAGCGGCGGATCTGAACGACCTCAAGCAGGTACTGGAAAACCATCTCGAAGGCCTGCTCGGCACGATGGACCAGCACCAGAAACAACGTGACGCCCGTGAACAGGAAGTGGCTGGACGCCTGAAAAGCCTGGCCGAGCGCGTGGCGCACATGGAACAAGAAGCCCTTGGTTACCGCGAGCACCTTGAAGAGCAGCGCCAGAAAGCCCTGATCGATCCGCTCACCGGCCTGCCCAACCGCGCCGCGTGGAGCGAGCGACTCGACCACGAAATCGCCCAATGGCAACAGCACGGCAACACCCTCAGCCTGGCGATGCTCGACCTCGATCACTTCAAACGGATCAACGACAACTACGGGCATCTGGCCGGCGACAAAGTGTTGAAGATCATTGCCACGGTGCTGCGCAAGCGCCTGCGCGGCAGCGATTTCATTGCGCGCTTCGGCGGTGAGGAATTTGTCCTGCTGCTGCCGGCCACCCCGCCGGCCGTCGGCGCCAAACTGCTGGAAACCCTGCGCGCCTCCATCGAGGCCTGCCCGTTCCACTTCAAGGGTGAGCGAGTCACGATCACTATTTCCATGGGGCTGGCGGCGTTCAGGCCGGGAGAACACAGCGATCTGGTGCTCAAAAGAGCCGATCAGGCGCTGTACCGGGCCAAAAACGCAGGTCGCAACCGGGTGGAGCTGGGCTGAAGACAATTGTTCCATTTCATTTAAATCAGCCCTTTTGCCGTTCGCACGCAAGTCAGTACGTTACACTGTTGCATTATCGACTTGCGTGTACTGCCATGAAATTCCTTGCTCTCATCGCGTCGCTGCTCGTTCTGGCCGGTTGTGCCAGCGGCCCGCGCTACGACACCAGCCACCCTTCTGCCAATCACGACAGCCGCGCGCAGTTTGTGATCGTGCATTACACCTCCGCCTCCCTCGAGCGTTCGCTACAACTGCTGACCCACGGTGAAGTCAGCAGCCACTACCTGATCGGCGATGACAAAAACGGCACGATCTACAAGCTGATGGACGAAAACCTGCGCGCCTGGCATGCCGGCGAAAGCGAATGGCAGGGTCGTACCTGGCTCAACTCAAGCTCGATCGGCATCGAAATTGTGAACCCCGGTTTCAAGGACACTCCGACCGGGCGCATTTGGTACCCGTACAGTGAAGCCCAGGTGCAGTCGCTGATCGTGCTGCTCAAAGACATCAGCAAACGCAACGGCATCAGCCCGGACCACATCATCGGTCACAGCGACATCGCACCGTTGCGCAAGCTTGATCCGGGCCCGTTGTTCCCGTGGAAGCGCCTGGCCGCCGAAGGTCTTGGCTTGTGGCCCGATGAACACGCCGTAGCCCGCCAGCAAGTAAGGTTCGACGTCGAGTTACCGAGCATCAGTTGGTTCCAGGCGCAACTGGCACGCCTGGGCTACGCAACGCCGCAGAACGGCGAGCTGGACGTGGCGACCCGCCATGTACTCGCAGCCTTCCAGATGCACTTCCGCCCTTCCCGCTTTGACGGTACTCCGGATGCGCAAACGGCAGCCTTGCTGCTGGTGCTGAATCAGACAAAATAATGACGCCCGCCCGACGGTCAGGGCGAAAGTGCAATCAGCAGCTATAACTCATTGGTAATTCTTCGGATATCCATGATGGTTGCTACCCGAGAGACGCTGCGTAGCTGGTTTTATCGCCCCTGGTTTCTGGCGATGCTGGCGGCTGTCCTCAGTGCGAGTCTGCTGATCACCGGCGGGTTGTTCGTGGCCGTGCATCAGGTCGAACAAAGCGAAAGCCAGGAAATGAACGCCCAGGGGGAGCGCTTCCTGGCCCGACTGGAACAGTTGTTCGGCCAGTTGCGTGAAAGCCTCGACGACCTCGAGGCCCAGCCCCTGCGCAGCTGCGACGACGAGATGATCGCCACGCTGCAGCAAGTGACCTTCAACTATCGCTTCGTCTATGAAGCCGCCTATATGGACGCCTCGCGGATCTGCTCCAACCGCCCGCGTCAGGAAGGCCTGTCGGTCGTGCGCCCGCCCGACATCAAGGGCCCGACCTACAGCTACTGGCTGAACACCACCACCGAACCCGATGAAAATCGCGCGGCGCTGATGCTCGGGCGCGGCAACTTTCGCGTGGCCACCTCACGCGGGCACCTGACCGACATGGTCGACCTGTCCCCCGGCAGCAGCCTGCTGGTGGTGCTGGACCATGGCAGCCGGGCGATTCCCGTGCTCGGCGTGCCACAGACATGGCCGCCCACCGAGCCATGGCCTCCCAAGAGTCTGGACGCCCTGCAAGTCACCCAGAGCCATCTGATCTATCGCATGCCCACCGACAACCCGGAATATCAGTTGGTGCTGATTACCCCGCGCACCGGCATGCACATCCCCGAGCTTTGGTGGTGGATGGTGCCGGTCTGTCTGCTGCTGGGCGTGCTGGTCGGGCTCACCGTGTTCTGGCTGGTGCGTCAGCATCAATCGCTGGATGCCGAACTGCACGGCGCGATCCGCCGTGGCGAATTGCAGGTGCTGTATCAACCGATCTTCGACCTCGACAGCCGCAACTGCGTCGGCGCCGAAGCCTTGCTGCGCTGGCGCCGGCCGGACGGCACGCTGACCAGTCCCGACCTGTTTATCCCGATGGCGGAAAACACCGGACAGATCCGCCAGATGACCGACTTCGTCCTCCAGCGCCTGCTGGAACAACTGGGCCAATTACTGCGGGCCAATCCGCAGTTGTACATCTCGGTGAACCTGGCGGCGTGCGACGTGATGGTGCCGCGTATCGGCCAGGTCATGGCGCGGCTGTTGACGCTGCACCGGGTGGCGGCACGGCAGATCGCCTTTGAAGTGACCGAGCGCGGCCTGATCGATGTGGTGGTGGCCCGGGAAAACCTGCAAGCGCTGCGCGATGTCGGCCACCAAGTGCTGATCGACGATTTCGGCACCGGCTATTGCAGCCTCGCCTACCTGCAAACCCTGCCGGTGGATTGCCTGAAAATCGACAAGGCGTTCATCGATGCGCTCGGCCATGACGCCGCCAGCAGCGGCGTGGCACCGCACATCATTCACATGGCCCAGGCACTGGATCTGAAAGTGATCGCCGAAGGGATCGAGTATGAGTCCCAGGCGGCGCTGCTCAGCAGCGAAGGCGTGAAGTTCGGCCAGGGCTGGCTGTTCGCTCACGCCTTGAGCGCCGTGCAATTCATCGAGCTGATCACCCGAGGACGGCGTCTCGCCGGCCGCCGGATGGATGACGAGGCCTAGACCGCCAGCGCCATGTAGAACTGCGTGCCCTGCCCCGGTCGCGAATAGACACCCATCCGCCCGCCGTGCAACTGGACGATTTCCTTGCACAGCGCCAGCCCGAGCCCGGCCCCGCCCTTCTTGCGCCCGACCTGAACGAACGGTTCGAAGATCCGCCCTTGCTGGCCGTAGGCAATACCTTCGCCATTGTCCTCGACGCTGATGATCACCCGCTCGCCATGCCGGCGCGCCTGCAAACGGATCAGGCCGTCGCGGGCGGTATGGCGCAACGCGTTGTCGATGAGGTTGTCCAGGACTCGATCCAGTTGGGCCTGGTCAGCCTGCAAACGCGGTAGCGGGCCTTGCACCTCAATGTTCAATGCAACGCCCTTCTGCGCTGCCGAGTCGGCAAAACGCGATTGCGCCTGGGCCAGCAAATCCTCGATGGAGCACGGCGCCAGCGCGAGTTTCTGCAGGCCGCTCTGATAGCGCGAAAAATTCAGCAGATCGTTGATCAGCTGCATCAAGCGCTGCATCTCTTCATTGACGGTGTCGAGCAGATCGGACTCCCGGGATTCCGCCGGAAACTTCGCCCGCTCACGAAACAGCCCGAACGCCATGTGCATGCCGGTCACCGGCGTACGCAGTTCGTGTGATGCACGCAACACGAATTCGCTGCGCACCCGCTCGAAGGCCCGCTGCTCGGTGACGTCGTGCAGCACCATCACCGCGCCGAGGATATGCCCCTGAGTGTGGCTGACCGGGGTCAGGCTGTAGGTAAGCAGTCGCGACTCGCCATCAACTTCGATGCTCAAATCTTCCGGTGCACGCTCAAGGGTGCCGCCACGCAGCACCAGTTGCAGCTGCGCATCCAGTTCGGGACGCTGAAGCGCAGTGCCAAGGCCCTCGCCAAACCGGTCGCTGTCCCAGCCCAGTTGCCGCTGGGCCACCGGGTTCAAATGCTCCAGATGCCCCTGGCGGTCAATCATCAGCAAGCCGTCATCGATGCTGTCGAGCACGGCTTGCAAGCGTTGCTGGCCGGCCAGCAGTTCATCGACATTGGTCGCCTGATGCTCGCGTAGCGCTTCGGCCATCAGCCCGAAACGCCGGGTCAGCAGGTTGATTTCCATGGCCGAGGACACCGGCAGGGTCACTTCGAAATTGCCCTGGCCGATGTTGTCCGCTGCTTTCGCCAGTGCCTCGATCGGTGCACCGAACCGACGAGCGATCCCCTGGGCGGTAATGAAACCGATGATCAACACCGCCAGCCCCACCAACCCGAGCAGGCCGGCGATCAGCAGCGCCCGGTCGCGGGCGGCATGTTGCACGGCGTTGATGTTATCCAATGCGTGCTTGTGCTCGGCGATCAGACCGTTGCGCAGGGTGTTGAAGCGCTCGCGCAAGTCGCCACCGCCGCTCAGGGCCGCGCCCGGATTGCGGGACACGTCGAACGCCTGAAGAAAGCTCAGGTAATCGGCCTTGGCCTGACTGAACCCGTATTGACGGTCGTCGCCTTTCTGCTCCTGAGCGATGCCTTCGTCGAGCAGCTCGAAGTAATGCTGTTTCGACGCTTCGAAGGCAGCTGGATCGGGCTTCTCGGCGAGCATCATGATCAGTTGATCGCCCAGGGTCTGGCGCAGCTTGAGCCCCAGATCAAGGGTGACGAAGTTATTGCGGATCAACGCCTCCTGAGTCCCGGCCATTTGCATCACGCTGACCAGCCCGAGCATCAGCCCGAGCAAGGCCACGGTGATCAGCGCGGAAATGCTCAGGAACAAGCGGGTCCGCAACTTCATCGCCAGTTTCATCGGCGCACGCTCACAAGTTGTACTGCTTGCGCTTGCGATACAGGGTCGAGGCGTCGATCCCCAGGGTCTTGGCCGCCTGGTCGAGGGTGCCGGCGGTCGCCAGTACCGCGCCGATGTGAGCCTTCTCCAACTCGTCGAGGCTCAGGGCCGCGCCGACCCGAGGCGCATTGTTGGCGGGTTGCTCGGCCATGCCGAGGTGGCTGATTTCCACGCGCTCCTGCGGGCAAATGATGCTCGCCCGCTCGACCACGTTGCGCAGCTCGCGAATGTTGCCGGGCCAGCGGTAACCCAGCAGCGCTTCCCGCGCCTCGTCACTGAAACCCCGGGCCGGGCGCGCGTATTCCTTCACGAAGCGAGCAAGGAATCGGTCAGCCAGAGTCAGAATGTCTTCAGCGCGTTCGCGCAGCGGCGGCAGATGCAGGGTGATGACGTTCAGGCGATAGAGCAGGTCTTCGCGGAAGCGTCCGTCGCGCACCATGTCTTCAAGATTGAGGTTGGTGGCCGCAAGGATGCGCACGTCGGCGCGACGCGTGACGGGATCCCCTACCCGCTCGTATTCCTTGTCCTGGATGAAACGCAGCAACTTTGGCTGCAAGGTCAGTGGAAAATCGCCGATCTCGTCGAGAAACAGCGTACCGCCATCTGCCTGATTCACTCGACCCAAGGTGCTTTCGCTGGCCCCGGTGAACGCGCCGCGACTGTGACCGAACAGCTCGCTTTCCATCAGTTCGGCGGTCAGCGACGGGCAATTGATGGTGACGCAGGATTTCTTCTCGCGCTTGCTCCAGCCATGGATCGCCCGGGCCAGTTCACCTTTACCGGTGCCGGACTCGCCAAGGATCAGGATATTGGCGTCGGTGCTCGCCACCTGCCGCGCGGTTTCCAGTACGACTTTCATTGCCGGGCTGTGGGAATCGAGACCGTCCCTGGGTTTGCGGATCTCACCTTCGAGGGCTTCCAGACGCGCCGAGAGCTGGCGCACTTCCAGCTGCTTGGCAGTGGCCAGACGCAACTGGTCAGGGCTGCACGGCTTGACCAGATAATCGGCGGCGCCCGCCTGAATCGCGTCCACCGCCGTATCGACGGCCGAATGAGCGGTGACGATCACCACCCGCATCCACGGCGCCTGAATGCGCATCTGCGCCAGCACGTCGAGGCCGTTGTCTTCGCCCAGACGCAGATCGAGGAAGCACAGATCGAACACTTGACGCTGCAACAGCGCGTCAGCCTGGGCCGCGCTGTTGGCGGTGGCGACGGTATAACCTTCGTCTTCGAGGCAATAACGGAAGGTTCGCAGGATGGCGGATTCATCATCCACCAGCAGAATGCGGCCTTGGTGCTCAGTGGCTGATTCCATTTTTCCTACGCTCCATAAGTGAATGTCTTGGTTTAGTCCCGGAAAAATCGGGCAAGTTGCATGGTTGATTCTGATCGATTCCAGTCATAGCAGGGTAGCTCTCTCCTGCCCTCACAGCTAATCCACTGAATTTGTTGAATTTTTAAGCAATCAGCGTTTTTCATGCATTTGCCTGCGTCCTTTTCTGACATCCGCACCCTGCTCTCAATTCAAAAAGAATGATTTCTCCTACGAAACAATCGTGCATTACGCACGACCGTGGCGGAGCCATCGTGCAGGATGCGTCGTCAGGATTTTTCTACGCATCTTTAACTATTTGATTTTATTGGTTTTTTTCAAACAAAAAAGCTGGCATGCAGGCTGCAATACCTCTCTCAGTCCGGGCAGATATGCACTGCCCTAACCGAATAAGAGTGAGGAACCCAGGATGACTCGCCAACGTGCCGCCCAAATGCGTATCTCGCCCCTGCATCTACAGCAGGGCCTGTTTGGCGCACTTGCGCTGCTGATCACTCTGATCGCTTGCCAGCAATACCTGCGCTGGGAACAGAGTCAGCAACCTGAACCCCTGATTTCGATGCAGCACGCGACACAAACGCACTTCAGCGCCGTCAGCAGCAGCCAGGCGGATAACGGCGCGATGCGGATGATGGATGTCGACCAGCCACAACCCTTGGGCGACATGCCACGCGAAGAACGCTGGGTTTTCTGATCAACGAATCTGGGCGCCCCCGCGCCGAGACCGGCAACACCCCTAAATAGAAACAAGGAGAATCACCATGTTGAGCTGGGCAATCACATTCCTGATCATTGCCATCATCGCTGCAGTACTGGGCTTCGGTGGTATCGCGGGCACCGCCACGGGTATCGCCAAGATTCTCTTTGTCGTGTTCCTGGTGATGTTCATCGCCTCGTTCTTCTTTGGCCGTCGCGGCCGAGGTTGACCATGAGTGCTTTAAAGACACTGGCAGCCGCCCTGCTCCTGGGCGGCAGTGCCATGGCGATGGCGGCCAATGATGGCCAGGCGCGGGTCAACGAGTTGTTGAGTTCCGACCCGCACTACAGGGAAACCTGGGAAGGCGTGGTGAAGAAGGAAGAACGCCTGCCGGAATGGGTGATGAACCTTTCCGGTACGCCGGACCAACAGATGAATGCCGTCACTGAAGACGGCGACAAGTACCTGGTCGGGCCGCTCTGCGAATCCCAGGACAAGTGCCTCAACCACCGCTTGATCGTCGCGTTCAGCTTCGACAAGAAACACGCTTACGCCATGCTGGTCGATGTGCCCGAAGGACTGCCGGCCGACAAGTCGCCAACGCGACATGCCACCTACCGCTTCCTCGGCAAACCCGATCAGGGCATGCAGGATCTGTTGATGGAAACGCTGAAGAAAGATCCGAACTGGTATTGAACATGAGGGCAGCAACGCGCTGCCTTCCATTGCGCCCGCCCGAGGAAGGCCGGCGCATGACCAGGGGGCCGGGACGTTCTGACTGTTGCAGGGTCGGAGTGACCTACGGGTACAGGGAGTGCCTGCGATGAGGGCCGGGTCAGGGTAAAAGCTGCGACGCAAGTTCGCCAACCCGGGGTGGTTCGACGGACTTGCGCTGAGCTTTCAAAGTGACAAAACATTGATCCAGAGCGTTCTGCTCATCTTTTTATCACTCACACTGCGCGCGAAAAGCGTTTCGCGGTGTTTCGTCGCGACCGTATATCGAGAAAGAGTCGATTGAGCCAGTCGGACTTTTAGTTTCCAAACGTAGGCTTTTTCCTAAATTTTTCGTCGAAATCACTCGTTCAAAAAATAACCAACCTACGCTGTAATGGCCGGTTCACGGCACTTATGCCTGCTGAAATGTCGTATTCGAACCGGTTGGGACGCCAGTTTCATTTAAAAAAGCTCATGCCGATTCGGCATAGGGTAGGCGTTTACGGCATTAGACGGCGCAACCTTGCATCGGAATAGTTGCGCCTTTTTTCGCCTGCCGGAGAGCCGTAAACACGCGGCCCGGGGCACCTTATACGGAGGCAGATGCACAAACTTTTCCGCTAAAGAGCGTTCCAGTTCCTGCATGTGCCTGAGTCAAACGCAAGTAAGGGTAAAGATAATGAAGAAGGCAAAGCTTAGCCTCGCCTGGCAGATCCTCATCGGTCTGGTATTGGGGATTGCAATCGGTGCGTTGCTCAACCATTTCAGTGCCGAGAAGGCCTGGTGGATCAGCAACGTCCTGCAACCGGCAGGCGATATCTTTATCCGTCTGATCAAGATGATCGTAATCCCGATCGTCATCTCTTCCCTGATCGTCGGCATCGCCGGCGTGGGCGACGCCAAGAAGCTCGGGCGCATCGGCCTGAAGACCATCATCTACTTCGAAATCGTCACCACCATCGCCATCGTCGTCGGCCTGCTGCTGGCCAACCTGTTCCATCCGGGTGCCGGCATCGACATGAGCACCCTGGGCACCGTGGACATCTCCAAGTACCAGGCGACCGCCGCCGAAGTACAGCATGAACACGCGTTCATCGAGACCATCCTCAACCTGATCCCGTCGAACATCTTCGCGGCCATGGCCCGCGGCGAAATGCTGCCGATCATCTTCTTCTCCGTGCTGTTCGGCCTCGGTCTGTCGAGCCTGCAGTCGGACCTGCGCGAGCCGCTGGTGAAGATGTTCCAGGGCGTCTCGGAAAGCATGTTCAAAGTCACCCACATGATCATGAACTACGCCCCGATCGGCGTATTCGCACTGATCGCGGTGACCGTGGCCAACTTCGGTTTCGCTTCGCTGCTGCCGCTGGCCAAACTGGTGATCCTGGTTTATGTCGCCATCGCCTTCTTCGCCTTCGTGATTCTGGGCCTGATCGCCAAGATGTTCGGTTTCTCGGTGATCAAGCTGATGCGCATCTTCAAGGATGAGCTGGTCCTGGCTTACTCCACCGCTTCCTCGGAAACCGTGCTGCCACGCGTGATCGAGAAGATGGAAGCCTACGGCGCACCGAAAGCCATCTGCAGCTTCGTGGTGCCGACCGGTTACTCGTTCAACCTCGACGGTTCGACCCTGTACCAGTCCATCGCCGCCATCTTCATTGCCCAGCTGTACGGCATCGACCTGTCGATCAGCCAGCAACTGCTGCTGGTCCTGACCCTGATGGTGACCTCCAAAGGCATCGCCGGCGTACCGGGCGTGTCCTTCGTGGTACTGCTGGCCACTCTGGGCAGCGTGGGTATTCCGCTGGAAGGCCTGGCGTTCATCGCCGGTGTCGACCGTGTGATGGACATGGCGCGTACCGCCCTGAACGTGATCGGCAACGCCCTGGCGGTACTGGTTATTGCCCGTTGGGAAGGCATGTACGACGACGCCAAGGGCCAGCGCTACTGGAACTCGCTGCCGCACTGGCGCAGCAAGGAAAAACTGCCGGCCGGTGACGTTTCCAAGAACTGATCCCCGCCCGCAAGGCACCCTGACAAACCCCGGAGAAATCCGGGGTTTGTCGTTTCTGGCGACCCCGCTATCATTCGCCGCATCTTCCGGGGGATTTGACTGATGCTTAATGGCCTGTGGCTTGGCTTCTTCATCGTGGCAGCCGTTTCGGCGCTGGGGCAATGGCTGATCGGCGGCAACGCCGGGATCTTCGCGGCGATGGTGGAAAGCATTTTTGCCATGGCCAAGCTGTCGGTCGAGGTCATGGTGCTGCTGTTCGGCACGCTGACCCTGTGGCTGGGCTTCCTGCGCATCGCCGAGAAGGCCGGGATCGTCGAGTGGCTGGCCAAAGCCCTGGGCCCGCTGTTCCTGCGACTGATGCCGGAAGTACCGGCGGGGCATCCGGCCATCGGCCTTATCACCCTGAACTTCGCCGCCAACGGCCTGGGCCTGGACAACGCCGCCACGCCGATCGGCCTCAAGGCCATGAAGGCGCTGCAGGAGCTCAACCCCAGCTCGACCATCGCCAGCAACGCGCAGATCCTGTTCCTGGTGCTCAACGCTTCGTCCCTGACCCTGCTGCCGGTGACGATCTTCATGTACCGCGCCCAGCAAGGCGCGCCGGACCCGACGCTGGTGTTCCTGCCGATCCTGCTGGCCACCAGTTGCTCGACCATCGTCGGCTTCCTGTCGGTGGCGTTCATGCAGCGCCTGCGGGTCTGGGACCCGGTGGTGCTGGCTTACCTGATTCCCGGCGCGCTGATCCTCGGCGGCTTCATGGCGCTGCTGGCGACGATGTCGGCCACCGCGCTGGCGGGCCTGTCGTCGATCCTCGGCAACTTGACGCTGTTCGGTCTGATCATGCTGTTCCTGGTGATCGGCGCATTGCGCAAGGTGAAGGTTTACGAAGCGTTCGTCGAAGGTGCGAAGGAAGGTTTCGACGTCGCGAAGAACCTGCTGCCGTATCTGGTGGCGATGCTTTGTGCGATCGGCGTATTACGCGCGTCAGGCGCTCTGGACTTCGGCCTCGACGGCATTCGTCATTTGGTGGAGTGGGCAGGGTGGGACACGCGCTTCGTCGATGCGCTGCCGACCGCGATGGTCAAACCGTTCTCCGGCAGCGCCGCCCGGGCGATGCTGATCGAAACGATGAAGACCTCGGGCGTCGACAGCTTCCCGGCGCTGGTGGCCGCGACAATCCAGGGCAGCACCGAGACCACCTTCTACGTGCTGGCGGTGTACTTCGGCGCGGTGGGCATTCAGCGCGCCCGGCATGCCGTCGGTTGCGCGCTGCTGGCCGAGCTGGCGGGCGTGCTCGGCGCTATCGGCGTCTGCTACTGGTTCTTCGGCTAATCCTCAAGGCCGGGCGGTCGGCACGACCTTCTGGCCTTGTTCCACCGCCCACGCCACCACCTTCGCCGTCAGCCGATCACTGGCCTGACCGAATCCGGCCACCACCGCCGGGACTTTTACATCATTCAGTGGCTGGCGCTCTTCGAAGCGGCGGCTGGCGAGGATGCGCTGGTCATAACCGCGCACCAGCAACGCATCCACCCGCACCACGACGCTGGCCTGCGTGCCCTGATACTCGGTCTGAAACGCCTGCAGGCTGCCGCCCAGCTCCAGATCCGCCTGGAAGTTGCTGTCATCGGTACTCAACAGCGACACCCGGCCGTCACGCTGGAAACCATCGAGCAGCCGATTGCGCACCAGCACCGGTGCCGGATCGCTCCAGCGCGAGGCCTTGTAGCTGCTGATCACGTCCCCCTGGGGAATCACTGCGATGCTCGGCCGATTGAGCGCTTCGCTGGCCTGCAATTTGTTCAGGCGCAGCGACCAGTGCTGAGTCGCCGCCGAACTGGCCGAGGCGGGCGCCTGTGCGGCCGGCAAACGGTAGACGTCCAGCGGTTCGGACTTGGGCAGGATCGAGCACGCGCTGATCAGCGAAAGGCTGGCGATGAGGAGGGCGAGGCGAGTCAGCTTCATGGCGTGAACTCCTTGTTCTTGTCACTGCCCAGCAGGTAACCGCTGGGGTTGGCCTCCAGACGTTGAGAAATGGCCCGCAGCGAGGACAGGGTTTCACGCAGTTCGCGCACCGCCGGCGCCAGGCCGTTGAGGCCCTGCATGCCGCTGTCGAGGGAATTCTGATTCTTGCTCAGCAAGCCGTTGATGGTGGCGCTGCTCTGTTCCAGCGACTTCATCGCCTGCTCGGCGCTGCCCAGAGCCTGTTTGCCCTGATCGTTGAGCAGGCCGTTGGCGTTGCGCATCAGCGCGGATGTCTGCTCGAGCATGCTGCCGGCCTGCTTGCCGACGGTTGCCAGTTGCTGCATGGCCTGGCGCAGATCGCCGCGCTGATCGTTGATCGAACCGGTGGTCTGTTCCAGGTGCTCAAGGGTTTTGCTCACGCGCTCGATGTTGTCGGCGGAGAACATCTGATTGGCGTTGCTCAGCAGCGTACTGACCCCGCTCATCAGGTCATTGCTGTCATTGAGCAGCCGCGAGATAGGCGAGGGCGAGGCGACGATGGTCGGCAGGTTGCCGTCCTTGCCGCGCAGTTTCGGGCTCTCTGGCGTGCCGCCGCTGAGCTGGATGATCGACGTGCCGGTGATCCCGGCCAGCGCCAGTTTGGCGAGGGTGTCTTCCTTGACCGGCGTGTCGCCACCGAGGCGAATCCGCGCCAGCACCCGGCGCGGGTCCTGCGGATCGAGCCGCAGACTGACCACATCGCCGACCTTGATCCCGCTGTACTGCACCGGGCTGCCCCGGGACAGGCCGCTGACCGCCTCGTTGAAGACGATTTCGTAATCCTTGAACTCGGTGTCGACGCTGGACTTGGCCAGCCACAGACCGAAGAGCAGGGCACCGGCCACCACAATCACCGTGAACAGGCCGATCAACACATGATGGGCTCGGGTTTCCATGTCAGACCTCGTTGAGCAGTTTGGCGGCGTCCAGCGCCGAGCGGCCGCGAGGGCCGTGGAAATATTCGTGAATCCACGCGTCGTCGGTTTCCGAGACCACGTCGATGGGACCGGCCACCAGCACTTTCTTCTGCGCCAGCACCGCCACCCGGTCGGTGATGGTGTAGAGCGTGTCGAGGTCGTGGGTCACCAGAAACACGCTCAAGCCCAGCGCATCGCGCAGGGTCAGGATCAATTGGTCGAACTGCGCCGCGCCAATCGGATCGAGGCCGGCGGTGGGTTCGTCGAGAAACAGGATGTCCGGGTCCAGCGCCAGCGCCCGGGCCAGCGCCGCCCGTTTGATCATGCCGCCGGACAGCGACGACGGATATTTATCCGCCGCCGACAGCGGCAACCCGGCCAGCGCCAGTTTCACCGCCGCCAGATGCTCGGCGTCTTCGCGGCTCAGGCCGGCGTGTTCGATCAGGGGCAGGGCGACGTTCTCGGTGACCGTCAGCGAGGAGAACAGCGCACCTTTCTGGAATAGCACACCGAAGCGCCGCTCGACCAACGACCGCTCGTGCTCGGAAAGGCTCGGCAGGTTCTGACCAAACACTTTCACGTTGCCTTCGCTGGGCCGGCGCAAGCCGACGATGCTGCGCAGCAACACCGATTTACCGCTGCCGGAACCACCGACCACGGCCAGGATCTCGCCTTTGTACAAGTCCAGGTCGAGGTTCTCGTGCACGCTCTGGCTGCCGAAGCGATTGCACAGGCCACGGACTTCGATCACCGCCTCGGACGGCATGCGGGGTAGACGACTCACCAGCCCATCTCCATGAAAAACAGCGCGGCGACCGCATCGAGCACGATCACCACGAAGATCGATTGCACCACGCTGGAGGTGGTGTGGGCGCCGACCGATTCGGCGCTGCCGCTGACCTTGAAGCCTTCCAGACAACCGATGGCGGCAATCAGGAACGCGAAGATCGGAGCTTTGACCAGGCCAACCAGGAAATGTTGAATCCCTATGTCGCTTTGCAGCAGCGACAGGAACATCGCCGGCGAGATATCCAGCGACACCGCACAGACCACGGCGCCACCGATGATCCCGCAGATCATCGCCAGAAAGGTCAGCATCGGCAGCGCCACCAGCAAGGCCAGCACGCGCGGCACCACCAGCAGCTCCATGGGGTCGAGGCCGAGGGTGCGAATGGCGTCGATTTCCTCGTTGGCCTTCATCGAGCCGATCTGTGCGGTAAAGGCACTGGCGGTGCGGCCGGCCATCAGGATCGCCGTAAGCAACACGCCGAATTCGCGCAGGAAGGCGAAACCCACCAGATCCACGGTAAACACGCTGGCGCCGAAACTGGCCAGCACCGTCGCCCCGAGAAACGCCACCACCGCGCCGACCAGAAAGGTCAGCAGCGCCACGATAGGCGCAGCGTCGAGGCCAGTCTGTTCGATGTGCGCGATCATCGGCGTGATCCGCCAGCGCTTGGGCCGGAACAGGCTGCGGGCGATGGTTTCGAGGATCAGGCCGACGAAGCCGAGCAATTGCAGGGTGTCTTGCCAGACCGTATCGACAGCCCGGCCGATGCGCGTCAGCAATTGCACGCTGACGCTGATTTCCGGCTCCTTGATCGGCACGCAGAAGTCGGTCAGCGAGCGATACACGGTTTGCAGCAACGCGCGGTCGGCAGTGGAAATCGTGCAATCGGGGTGTTCGGCGGATTTGCCCAGCCGCTCGGAGCCGAGCAGTTCCACCAGCAGCGAAGCGCCGGCGGTGTCGAGGGCGCCGAGGCCGTTGAGGTCGATGGGAGTGCTGGCGTCGTACTGACCGCGGAGCGTTTCGCTCAGGTGCTTGAGCTCGGCGTAATGAGCAAGCGTCCAGTCCCCGGTGACCCGCAGGCGGGCAGGGGTGATCGAGGTGTCCAGTCGGGCATTACCGGTCATCGAGCTGCTGGTCATAAGCTCCGTGCTTGTTCGGCTAAATTCGCGAACCTACGTAATAGCACGAACCGGATTACTTTTCTTTGGTCGGTGTGCTGTCCGTGACTTCGAAACGCAGAACGCCGATCACCTGGCCGTCTTCGGTCAGCACTCGCACCTGCCAGTCACCGACCGGGTTGCCAGGGAAAACCTGCTTGTGGGTCCACGCCCGGTAGCCTTCCTTGCGCCCGCCATGAATGTCGAGGGCGATCCGGTCGACCTCTTTGCCGTTGAACTGCCACACGTGATAAATCCGCTCATCGAGCCCGCGCGGTGCGTTGATCGCGGTGTAGGCGTAGAGCCCACCGCCACGGATCTGCTCGGCGCTGACTTGTTCGAGGCTCGCGCCGGGGGTGCGATCCTGCAACTGGGTGCTGATTGCAACGTCAGTCATCCACAGCGTTGCCGGCGGCACCCACGAACGCAGGACCCAACCTACGCCGCCGATACCGATGGTGATGCTGAGGATCGCCAGCGCGTTGCGCACGGTGCGGATCGGGAAGATCGACGCCAGGCTCGGAAACGACAGCACCACGGCAGTCCCCAGCGCCCATTTGAAGCTCTGCGACGTGGTCAGGTGCATGATCACCGGCAAGGCGGTGAGCAGGGCGGCGAACAGGGTCAGGGTGTGCAGCGCGAGGAACGCCCAGCGCCGCGGCGCCAGCCATTTGTAGTAGAGCGGATCGACGATCGAGATCAGCGCGGCGATGCACAGCAGACCGGTGAACACCAGTTGGCCGCTGTTCCAGGTGGTGGTGATGAAGAAGAACGGCAGGACGAAAAACAGGCTTTCCTGGTGGATCATCTGCGTCGCGTAACGCAGCAGTGGCTGAGGAATTTCCCGTTTGAAGACCCGGGTGAACAGCTCGGTCAGGCTGTTTTCCAGCATCAGCCAGATCCAGCTCAGCAGCATGATCGTGGTGATCCAGCTCGCCAGCCCCTGTTGCCGGTCGACCAGGATGAAACTGCCGACCCCGGAGATGAAACCACCGAGCGCAATGACCCCGGGATAGCGCTTCATCAGTTCGAGGATGCGCTGGATCAGGAGGGTCAATTTGAGCATTTGGGCGGTTCACGACAGTCGAGGAAAAAAACCTCGACAGAGTACCGCCCGCCGGGCCCCGTGGCGAGGCTGCCGATCAGTAAAAACCCACGGGATCACGGCTTGGCCGGGGGACGACGATGCAGTCGCCAGCCGAACAGAATCAGCAGCAGTACACCCAGCCCGCCCGCAATCAGCCACAGCACCTCGTCATCACTGAGCAAGGGTTTCTCGATCCGCAGGTATCCCGGCTGCAGCAGCAATTCGCGCATGGCCTTGTTCGCCGCTTCCAGCGTCACGCCTTGCAGTTCCAGGGCAGGGTCGGCGAAACGGCCGTCCTCGTAGTCGCCCAGGGCGCTCCAGTAATAGTCGGCCATGGCGCTGTTGCCCTGCACGGCCCAGGCCTGATGGGCGATAGCCGCCTGTTTGAGGCGATTGAAGGTGTCGGCGTCGAGGCCGTTTTTCAGCAGATCGGCCTTGAGATCCTCCAGCACCTGTTCGGCTTCGTCGATATCACTACGGTCCAGATCGGCATTCAGGCTCATGAAACCGACGCCGCCGAACACCTCGCGCTCGGCCCACGGCCCGTAGGACAGACCATGGTTCAGGCGCAACTGGCGGTAGAGCGCCCACTCCAGATACTCCTTGAGCAGGTCGAAGGTCTGGTCGTACTGATCGTCCAGCACCGGCTCCGGCACCAGCCAGTGCAGCTTGGCGCTGTTGCCGATGAAACCGCGAGTGATCGTGCGTTCATGGGCGGCGCTGGCGCGGATGTCGGGCAAGGGTCGGTGTTCGCTCGGGTCGACCGCTTCCAGCGCGCCCCACGCCCGCTCCAGATAGGCCGGCAGCAGCTTGTCGAGATCGCCGACGACGATCAGGGTCATGTTGTTCGGTGCGTACCAGGCCTTGCGCACCTTCTCCAGTTGCGCGCGGGTCAGACCGTCGACCTCGGCCCGTTGCGGACATTTCAGGCCCAGCTCGACCGCCAGTTGATTGCTCGCGGTGTGGCCCAGGTCCTGGCGGTCGAGAAAGCGTTGCAGGCGGGTGTAATGCCCGCCGTCCTCGCGCTCGACCACACGTTTGGCGGCGTTGATCGCGTTGTCGTCGAAGCGGGTCTGGGTCAGCAGATCCAGCAGCAGGTCGAGGACCTTGCGCTGGTTTTTCGCCGGGGCTTCAATCACGAATGTGGTGTCGGCGTTGCTGGTGAAGGCGTTCCAGTCGCCGCCGAGGGCCTGCATGCGCTCTTCGAGGCCACCTTCGCCGGTGGCGTCGATGCCGCTGAACAACAGGTGTTCGAGCAGGTGCGGCAGTTCTTTCTCATTGCAGTCGAAGTCATCGAGACCGACGCCCACCACCAGCCTGATCGCCACATGCCCGCGTTCGGTGCCGGGCTTGAGCAGCAATTGCAGGCCGTTGGGCAGGGCATAGCCTTCGACCTGAAAGCGATCCAGGGCGAGGGCGGGCAGGGAACCGAGCAACAGACAAGCGAACAACAGGCAACGCATAACGAGCTTCCATACAGCTGAATCGGAGATCCGTGTTGGTCAGTCCGGCCGTGAGGCTGAACCTTGAGTTACTGACTGACCACAGCCCCAGACGTTCAAGGCGAATGCGTGATGTCCGCCATATCGTCGGTCTCGAGCGCTCCGGTATCGGCGGTTTCCAGCACCACGTAGGCACTGCTGCAGAACAGCGAATTCAAGCGTTTCATGTCGGCAATCAACTCCAGGTGCAGCGAACTGGTCTCGATACTTTGCACGATCTTGCGTTGCAAACGGCTGACATGCGCATGGGCCAGACGCCGCTCCTGCGCGCGAAAGCGGCGTTTTTCGCGCAGCAACTGGCGGGCGCTTTCCTTGTCACCGCTGAGGAACACCGACAGCCCAAGCCGCAGATTGGAGATCAACTGCTGGTGCAAGCCCGCCAACTCCTCCAGCCCGTCTTCGGAAAACGAGCGGCGCTGGGAGGTCTTCTGCTGCTGCACCTTGCGCAGCATGCGTTCGATCAGGTCGCTGGCAAGTTTGAGGTTGATCGCCAGCTCGATGATTTCCGCCCAGCGCCGACTATCCTGCTCGCCAAGATCTTCACGGGGCATCTGCGCCAGATACAGCTTGATCGCGCTGTACAGCGCTTCGACGTCATCGGTCAGCTTGCGCATTTCCATGGTGACGGCGGTTTGTTTGCCGCGCAGCACATCGAGGGTCGCGTCGAGCATGTTGTCGATCAGATCACCCATGCGCAGGGTTTCCCGGGCGGCGTTGGCCAGCGCCAGGCTCGGCGTGACCAGCGCTGTCGGGTCGAGATGACGTGGCTTGGCGGTGCCGTTGACCTCCGGGCGCTCCGGCAACAGCCAGGCGCACAGCCGTGCCATGGGCGCGACGGTTGGCACCAGGATCAGGCAGCGCACGGTGTTGTAGAGCAGGTGGAAGCCGATGACCATTTCCTGCGGACTGAAATCCAGGCTGTCGATCCAGTGCACCAGTGGGTCGAGCACCGGAATGATCAGCAACAGACCGATCAGCTTGTACAACAGGCTGCCCAGCGCCACTTGCCGGCCGGCGGCGTTCTGCATGCTGGTGCTCATGAACGCCAGCACGCCACTGCCGATGTTGGCGCCAATCACCAGACCGATCGCCACCGGCAGGCTGATCACATTGGCGCCGGCCAGCGTCGCGGTCAGCAGCACGGCGGCGAGGCTTGAGTAGGAAATCATCGCGAACAACGCGCCGACCAGGGCGTCGAGCAAGATGTCGCCGGTCAGCGAGGCGAAGATCACCTTCACACCTTTTGCGTGCGTGATCGGCCCGGCGGCCTCGACGATCAATTGCAGCGCCAGAATGATCAGCCCCAGCCCGATGGCCACGCGCCCCATCTGCCCGAGCCGCGTCTGCTTGCGCGACAGAAAGAAAATCACCCCGAGGAAAATCAGCAGCGGCGACAGCCACGACAGATCGAACGTCAGCACCCGCGCCATCAGCGCCGTACCGACGTCGGCCCCGAGCATGGTCACCAGGGCCGGGGTCAACGCCATCAGGCCCTGGCCGACGAAGGAGGTCACGAGCATGGCGGTGGCGTTACTGCTCTGCACCATCGCGGTCACAAGGATACCGGCGATGAAGGCCAGCCAGCGCCTGGACATGTTCTGGCCGATCACATGGCGCAGATTGGCGCCGTACACCCGCAGGATGCCGGTTCGAACGATGTGCGTGCCCCAGATCAGCAGGGCCACGGCAGAAAGCAAATTGAGCAGGGTGAGCATGCAGACCCCCTGTAGTTGCAGCGCCCCAAAGGGGCAAGTTGACGATACCGCGCGGTTTCTACGTGTTGTTCTTAAGCTGTAGTTGGCTAACGGTCCGGGCGCCAGCATTGCACAGCTAAAGTGCGGATTGAAACAAAAGCGTCATGAAAACAGCTTCATGCGGCCATGAAAAAAGGGCCCGAAGGCCCTTTGATCTTTTGCGCAGCGTTCGGGTTACTGACCCGGAATATCCTTGCGCAGTTTCACCGGATCCTGCTGTTGTTTCTTCTTGGCCATCGCGCCGCGCAGCTTGATGTTGATCGCTTCGACCGCCAGCGAGAACGCCATGGCGAAGTAGACGTAGCCCTTCGGTACATGCACGTCGAACGCTTCGGCGATCAGCACGGTGCCGACCACCAGCAGGAACGACAGCGCGAGCATTTTCAGCGACGGGTGCTTGTCGATGAACTCGCTGATCTTGCCCGAGGCCAGCATCATCACCAGCACCGCCACGATGATCGCCGCGACCATGACCGGCACATGGGACACCATGCCGACAGCAGTGATCACCGAGTCCAGCGAGAACACGATGTCGATGATCGCGATCTGGATGATGGTGTAGAGGAAGTTGCCGCCCTTGCCGCCAGGCGTGTCGTCGCTTTCGTCTTCACCTTCCAGCGCGTGGTACATCTCCTGGGAGCTTTTCCACAGCAGGAACAGGCCACCGAAGAACAGGATCAGGTCACGTCCGGAAATGCCCTGGCCGAACACCACGAACAGGTCGGCGGTCAGGCGCATGACCCAGGTGATCGACAGCAACAACAGGATCCGCGTGATCATGGCCAGGCCAAGACCGAAGATCCGGGTGCGCTGCTGCATGTGTTTGGGCATGCGGCTGACCAGGATCGAAATCATGATGATGTTATCGATGCCCAGAACGATTTCCAGGGCGGTCAGGGTAAAGAAGGCAACCCAGATCTCAGGGTTGGTCAGCCATTCCATGTGTATTCCTTTGAGCGTGTGTTAAACCAAGACGCCAGCAGACAGCTGGCGTTTGGTTGAGTTGATGCCGTTACAAAGTGCTGAACAGCGGGAAAGTCCCCAACAGCAAGGCTGCGACCAGTATGCACAGGCAAACCAGCACTGCCCACTTCAGGGTGAAACGTTGGTGATCGCCGAACTCGATCCCGGCCAGTGCGACCAGCAGATACGTCGACGGCACCAGTGGGCTCAGCAGGTGAACCGGCTGGCCGACAATCGAGGCACGGGCCATTTCCACCGCAGTGATGCCGTAATGGCTGGCCGCTTCGGACAATACCGGCAACACGCCGTAGTAGAACGCGTCGTTCGACATGAAGAACGTGAACGGCATGCTCACCAGCGCCGTGATCACCGCCAGGTACGGGCCGAGGAAATCAGGGATCACCGCCAGCAGGCTTTTCGACATGGCATCGACCATGCCGGTGCCCGACAGGATACCGGTGAAGATGCCCGCCGCGAAGATCAGACTGACCACCGACAGCACGCTGCCGGCGTGAGCCGCGACGCGGTCTTTCTGCTGTTGCAGGCAAGGGTAGTTGACGATCATTGCAATACTGAACGCCACCATGAACAGCACCGGCAGCGGCAGCAGGCCGGCGATCAGAGTGCACATCAGCGCCAGGGTCAGCAGGCCGTTGAACCAGATCAGCTTCGGACGGCGGGCATCCGGGAATTGCGACACGCTGATTTCGCTGTGATCGATTTCGTCGCCGATCAGGTGCAGTTCACCCAGACGCGCACGTTCACGTTTGCCGTAGAAGTAGGCAATGATCAGGATCGCCACCACACCGGCCGCCATCGCCGGGATCATTGGCACGAAGATGTCCGACGGGTCCACGTGCAGCGCACTGGCGGCACGGGCGGTCGGGCCTCCCCAGGGGGTCATGTTCATCACGCCGCCGGCGAGGATGATCAGACCGGCCATGATCCGCGGGCTCATGCCGATGCGGCTGTAGAGCGGCAGCATGGCGGCCACGCAGATCATGTAAGTGGTCGCGCCGTCACCATCGAGGGAAACGACGAGCGCCAGTACGGCGGTGCCGACCGAAACTTTCAGCGGGTCGCCCTTGACCAGTTTGAGGATCTTGCGCACGGCCGGGTCGAACAGGCCGGAGTCGATCATCAGGGCGAAATACAGAATGGCGAACATCAGCATCACGCCGGTCGGCGCAAGCTTGGTAATACCTTCGAGCATCATCGGGCCGATCTTCGGGGCGAAACCACCGAACAGGGCGAACAGGATCGGGATGATGATCAGAGCGATCAGCGCAGACAAGCGCTTGGTCATGATCAGGAACATGAACGTGATGACCATGGCAAAGCCAAGGAAAGTCAGCATGGGAATACTCCAGGCGTAGCGCGGCTAGGTAAGTGAGCGGATCGGGCGAGATCAGCGCAGAACGGGAAGCACGAGACGTACGGGCGGAGTTGGAGCGAGGAGGCGGGTAACAGAGGACATCAGAATCACCATTGTTGTTGTTAATTGGGCCTGACGTGCGAGCAATCACACACGTTGGCCAACCGGTCTGTTGCCGGTAGTGGCGGCGATCCTAATCGGGGAACCTTTCAGCTACCTTTCGCCGCTGAAAGCTTTGGGCGAATGGTCAACCGGCCGTCGGATACGACTAGAGTCAATGAACACGGGAACGGGAGGGCGAGACGATGAGTGAATTGCACAGCGGCGGCTGCCATTGCGGACATATCCGCTATCAGTTCAGCGGAACGCTTCAGGACATCGCCCACTGTCATTGCTCGATCTGCAGGCGGGTCAGCGGTGGCATCGTCACCACCTGGATCACGCTGCCGGCGGCGAACTTCCAGTGGCTGGCCGGGACACCCTCGCGCTACGACTCCTCGACGAGTTGCGCACGGTTCTTCTGCCCGAACTGCGGCGCGCAACTGGCGCTGGTGACGTTGCTCAGCCCCGAGAGCATCGATCTGACGGTCGCCACGCTGGATCACCCGGAACAAGCCGCCGCCGAGCGGCACATCTGGACCGACAGCCAGTTGCCGTGGCTGCATCTGGATGAACATCTGCCAGGCGAGCCTGAAGAAACCATCTGATTAAAAAATAGACAGATCCAGCGGCCGCATCGCGCCCATCCAGATCGCGTGCTCAGTGTGGTCCAGCAAGTCATCGCCGGTGTCCGGGTGCAGGAACACCACCAGCCCCTTGCGGTTGAGCGCCAGCCACGGCAATACGTCGCCGATCAGCTCCGGGCCGAAGGCCAGTTGGCAGCTCCAGTCCGGGTGCGGGCCGACCGGGCGTTCATGCACGCGGCCCATCTTCAATGGAAACAACGCCGCCGCCTGCTCACACAGCGCCCGCGCCTGTTCGATCGTGCTGGCGTCGTAATAAACGTGGGCGTGATAACCCTTGATCGTCTGCATCGCAAACCCTCTGAATCGGTTCGAACCCTCGTATGTCACACGCCCTACAAGGGAAAACAAAGAGACCTCAGCCATGAAAAATGCCGAAACCCCAGTGGTGAAAGTGGTGCTCTATGGTGCCATGAGTAGCCTGGGCAGTGCGTTGATGGCTGAACGGCTGCTGGGCGTGCACGTGAGTTTTGTCGCGGCGTCGGACACCTGATCAAACGGCGATCGAAGGCAACTCCATTCCCGTCAGCGACTGCGCGCTGCTGGCCTGCTCGGCCATCAACCAATCGACAAACTGCTGAATCAACGCCCCTCGGCGTTTGCGCTGCGGCAGCACCACGTAATAACCGAGGCGGGAGAGGGTGGTCTCGGCAATCGGCCGGCACAACAGACCCTGCGCCAGCAAGTTATCCACAAGGTGCCGCCAGCCGATGGCCACACCCTGACCGCCAATCGCCGCCTGGATCAGCAAGGTGTAGTTATCGAAACGCAGTTGCCCCGGCGCCGGCGGCGTATTGATGCCGAGTTCGCGGAACAGGCCGCTCCAGTCGAACCAGTTGCTGCTGTTCTCGCCGCGCAGATGCAGCAGCGGAAACTCCAGCAAGGCCTGGGCCGGCAGGGGCCGGGCGCGATCCTTGAGCAATTGCGGGCTGCACACCGGGAACACTTCTTCGCTGAACAGCCAATGACTTTCGCCCTGTTTGAAGCGACCGTCGCCGAACAGCACGGCAACGTCGATATCCGGGCGCAGCATATTGTGATTGCGCTCGCTGGTGACCAGGCTGACATCGACCTGCGGATTGGCTTCGTGAAAACGATGCAGACGCGGCATCAACCAGTACGCAGCGAAGGCGAAATCGGTGGCGACCTGCAGCACTTCATGTTGCTGTTGCGCGCTGATCGCGCTCAATCCTGCGTCGATATTCTGCAAACCGAGGGTGACTTGCTCGAAAAGAATCGAACCGACCTCGGTCAGCTCAATGCCTCGGTAGATCCGGTCGAACAGCCGCGTCCCGAGCTGTTCCTCCAGCCGTTTGATCTGCTGGCTAATGGCTGGTTGCGTCGTACCCAGCTCCACCGCCGCCGCGGTAAAACTGCGATGACGGGCTGCTGCCTCGAAGGCGCGCAGCAGGTCGAGGGACAAATCACCGAGGGCGTCATACATAAGCTGTGCTTATCCTAGTCATTGTCCGGCGCGGGCTTTACCGGATATTGCGGGGAATCCATGCTCGATCGCAGCAATGTCGCATAAATATTCACTATGGAATGCCGCGATCACATGAAGCGCAAGAACATTCTCTTCATCATGGCCGATCAAATGGCCGCGCCAATGTTGCCGTTCTACGGCCCGTCGCCGATCAAACTGCCGAACCTCAGCCGCCTCGCCGAACAAGGCGTGGTGTTCGACGCCGCTTATTGCAACAGCCCGCTGTGCGCGCCGTCGCGTTTCACCCTGGTCAGTGGCCAGTTGCCGAGCAAGATCGGCGCCTACGACAATGCCGCCGATTTCCCCGCCGACATTCCAACCTACGCCCATTACCTGCGCCGCCTCGGCTATCGCACCGCGCTGTCGGGCAAGATGCATTTCTGTGGGCCGGATCAACTGCACGGCTACGAAGAGCGCCTGACCAGCGACATCTATCCGGCCGACTACGGCTGGGCGGTGAACTGGGATGAGCCCGATGTGCGGCCGAGCTGGTATCACAACATGTCTTCGGTATTGCAGGCCGGGCCGTGCGTGCGCACCAACCAGCTCGATTTCGACGAAGAGGTGGTGTTCAAGGCTCAGCAGTACCTGTTCGATCACATTCGAGAGGACGGCGACCAGCCGTTCTGCCTGACCGTGTCGATGACTCACCCGCACGACCCGTACACGATTCCCAAGGCGTTCTGGGATTTGTACGACGATGCGGATATCCCGCTTCCGACAACGCCGGATCAGCATTCACTCGACCCGCATTCCCAGCGATTGCTCAAGGTTTACGACCTGTGGGACAAGCCGCTGCCTGTGGATAAGATTCGCGACGCCCGTCGGGCATACTTCGGTGCGTGCAGCTATATCGACGCCAACGTCGGCAAACTCCTGCAAACCCTCGACGAATGCGGGCTGACGGACGACACCATCATCGTGTTCTCCGGCGACCATGGCGACATGCTCGGCGAGCGTGGGCTCTGGTACAAAATGCACTGGTTCGAAATGGCCGCCCGGGTGCCCCTGTTGATAAGTGCGCCCGGTCAGTTCAATGCAGGCCGCGTCAGCGCCGCCGTGTCCACCGCCGACCTGTTGCCGACCTTCGTGGAACTGGCCGGCGGCAGCCTGGAACCGAACCTGCCGCTGGACGGCCGCTCGCTGGTGTCGCATCTGCAAGGGCAGGGCGGTCATGACGAAGTGTTCGGCGAATACATGGCCGAAGGCACCGTCAGCCCGCTGATGATGATCCGACGTGGCGCCTTCAAATTTATCTACAGCGAAACCGACCCTTGCCTACTCTTCGATGTGGATAACGATCCACGCGAGCAGGAAGAACTCAGCCAATCACCGCAACATCGCCAGCTGTTCGACGATTTTCTCGCCGAAGCGCGGGCCAAGTGGGACATCCCGGCGATCCACCGCAAGGTGCTCGAAAGCCAGCGGCGCCGGCGCTTCGTCGCCGAGGCGCTGACCCTCGGCAAGCTGAAGAGCTGGGACCACCAGCCGCTGGTGGATGCCAGTCAGCAGTACATGCGCAACCACATCGACCTCGATGACCTGGAGCGCAAAGCCCGTTATCCACAACCCTGCCAAAACCAATAACGTTAAGGGGAAGTCCATGGTCAAGTTATCCACAATCGTGACGGTCAGCCTGCTGGCACTGGGCAGCGCATCCGCGTTCGCCGAGAGCTGCGACACGGTGAAAATGGCCGACCCCGGCTGGAGCGACATCGCCGCGACCAACGCCATCACCGGGTTTCTGCTGGATGGCATGGGCTATAAGGCCAAGGTCGACACGCTCGCGGTGCCGATCACCTTTGGCGGCTTGAAGGACGGTCAGGTCGACGTGTTCCTCGGCAACTGGATGCCGGCGCAGCAGGGCTTCTACGACAAGTTCGTGGCCACCGGCGACGTCACGCAACTGGCGAAGAACCTCGACGGCACCGAATTCACCCTGGCCGTACCGGATTACGTGTGGGATGCGGGTGTGCATAACTTTTCCGACCTGAACAAATTCGCGGACAAGTTCGAGAAGAAAATCTACGGCATCGGCTCTGGCGCACCGGCGAACATCTCGCTGCAAGAGATCATCAAGAAGAACGACTTCGACCTCGGCCAGTGGAAGCTGATCGAGTCCAGCGAACAGGCGATGCTGGCCGAAGTCTCCCGGGCAGTGAAGAAGCAGAAATTCGTCACCTTCCTCGGCTGGACCCCGCACCCGATGAACGTGCAGCTGAAAATGCATTACCTCAAGGGCGGCGAGAAATACTTCGGCGACACCGGCAGCGTCTACACCCTGACCCGCAAGGGCTACGCCGAGGCCTGTCCGAATGTGGGTAAATTGCTGACCAATCTTTCGTTCACTCAGGAGATGGAGAACAGCATCATGGCCGAGGTGGTGAACAAGAAGGTCAGCAATGCGGATGCGGTGAAGGCTTGGATCAAGGCGAATCCGGCGGTGTTGGATAAGTGGCTTGATGGGGTGAAGACGGTGGATGGGAAGGATGCGTTGCCGGCCGTGAAAGCCAAGCTTTGATCGCGGCGTGCTGAACTCCCGAGTTCGCTCTAGATCTTTTCCCCCCTCACCCCAGCCCTCTCCCCCCAAGGGGGGCGAGGGGGAAAGGGAGCCGATCTTCAAGTTTTTCAGATCCTGAGTTCGACTCAGGACTTGCAGGTCGATGTATTCAAACCAAACACCACGGTCAGTCCCCTCTCCCTTCGGGAGAGGGCTAGGGTGAGGGGGAAGGATTCAACTGACACACAACGACTCCGAAACCACCCTGTTACCCTTGCACCATTCCCGCAAACCGAGAGGAACCATGGCCCTCCCCAGCCGCCGCTCACTGTTCCCCTTCCTGACCTGGCTGCCCCGGCAGACCCGCGCCAGCGTCGGGCGGGATCTGGTCGTCGGCCTCAGCGGCGCGATTCTCGCGTTGCCCCAATCGATTGCCTACGCCCTGATCGCCGGTCTCCCACCCGAATACGGCCTCTATGCCGCGATCATCCCGGTACTGATCGCCTGCCTGTGGGGCTCGTCGTGGCATCTGATCTGCGGGCCGACGGCGGCGATTTCGATTGTGCTGTTCGCCAGTGTCAGCCCACTGGCCGTGCCGGCATCGCAGGACTACATCACCCTTATCCTGCTGCTGACCTTCCTCGCGGGGATTTTCCAGTGGTTGCTCGGCCTGTTGCGCTTCGGCGCGCTGGTGAATTTCGTCTCGCACTCGGTGGTGCTGGGTTTCACCCTCGGGGCGGCGGTGGTGATTGCCATCGGCCAGTTGCCGAACCTGCTGGGGCTGGACCTGCCGGCCAAGGCGACGGCGCTGGCCAGCCTGATGGATTTGCTGCGTCATCTCGGGGCTGTGGATAAACCGTCACTGGCCCTCGGTGTCGCCACAGTGGTGATCGGTGCGCTGCTCAAACAATGGCTGCCGCGTTGGCCGACGCTGTTGATGACCTTGGTGCTCGGCAGCCTGGTGGTGTGGCTGTGGCCGGCGATGTTCGGCCATGTTCAGTTGGTCAGCGCTTTTGTCGGGCGTCTGCCGCCGTTCAGCGGGTTGCCGCTGGATATGGATCTGGTCCTGCGCCTGCTGCCCAGCGCCGTGGCGGTGGGTATGCTCGGGTTGGTCACCAGCCTGTCGATTGCCCGCTCGATTGCCGCACGTTCGCAACAGTTGCTCGATGCCAATCAGGAAGTCCGCGCTCAGGGTCTTTCGAACATTGTCGGGGCGTTTTTTTCGGGATCGTTGTCTGCCGGTTCGTTCACCCGTTCCGGGCTGAGCTATGAGGCCGGGGCCTGTTCGCCGCTGGCCGGGGTGTTTTCGGCGTTGTGGGTGGCGCTGTTCGCGATTTTCGGTGCCGGGCTGATCGCGCATATTCCGATTCCGGCCATGGCCGGCAGCATTCTGTTGATCGCCTGGGGACTGGTGGATCATCGCGGCATTCGTGCGCTGTTGCGGGTCAGCCGGGCAGAGTTCGTGGTGATGGGCCTGACCTGCGTCGCCACTTTGCTGCTGGAGTTGCAGACGGCGATTTACGCCGGTGTGCTGGCCTCGCTGTTTTTCTACCTCAAGCGCACTTCGCAGCCGAGAGTGCAGCATTGGCGCGATGGCGAAGACGATGTGCTACGGGTCGGCGGCTCGATCTTTTTCGGCGCCAGCCACTACCTGCAAGTGCGCCTGCAACGGATGCACGGCGCGCGCGTGGTGATCGAGGCGCAGCAGATCAACTTCATCGACTATTCAGGTGTGGAAATGCTGCATCAGGAGGCCCGGCGCCTGCTGCGCCAGGATCGCAGCCTGACCTTGCGTCAGGCGCGACCGCAGGTGGTGGAGGAATTGCGCAAACTCGAAGGGCCGGAGAAATGCCCGATCCGCTTCGAGGACTGAAGGTGCCTTACAGCGCCAACTGCCGACGCAATTCAGCCAGAACCGGCGCAGTGTCCGGACGCACTCCGCGCCACAGGAAGAACGCCTCCGCCGCCTGCTCGGCCAGCATGCCCAACCCGTCCATCACCACGCCCGCGCCGTGTTCGCTGGCCCAGCGGCAGAACGCGGTCGGTTCCTTGCCGTACATCATGTCGTAGCACAGGGTCTTGCCCGGTTCGATCAGACTCGCGGCAATCGGCGGCACGTCGCCGGTGAGGCTGGCAGAGGTGGCGTTGATGATCACGTCCACGGGCTCGCGCAGCCAGTCGAAACCGCTGGCCGACACCGGCCCCAGATCACAGAACAGTTCGGCCAGTAGCTCGGCCTTGTCCACCGTGCGGTTGGCGATGATCACCGAGGCCGGTTTCTCCGCCAGCAATGGCTCCAGCGCACCGCGCACCGCGCCGCCCGCACCCAACAGCAGAATGCGTTTGCCGGTGAGGCTGAACCCGGCGTTGACCGTCAGGTCCCGCACCAGTCCGGCACCGTCGGTGTTATCGCCGAGCAGGCTGCCGTCGGCGAGTTTGCTCAAGGTGTTCACCGCACCCGCGCGCTGGGCACGTGCGGTCAGGCTGTTGGCCAGGCGATAGGCGTCTTCCTTGAACGGCACGGTCACGTTGGCGCCGCGACCGTCCTGGAAAAACGCCGTGGCGCAGCCGGAAAAATCGTCCAGCGGTGCCAGCAGGGTGCTGTAGTCGAGGCTTTGCCCGGTCTGCTCGGCGAACAATTTGTGAATCATCGGCGACTTGCTGTGGCCGATCGGGTTACCGAAAACGACGTAACGATCCATCAGAAATCCTCAGGCCTGGGCCAGCCAGTCGCGGTCTTGCAGGAAGTAGTCGGTCAGGCGCGCTTCTTCGCTGCCCGGCTCGGCCTTCCAGTCGTAGGCCCAGCGCACTTGCGGCGGCAGCGACATGAGGATCGACTCGGTGCGCCCGCCCGATTGCAGACCGAACAGCGTGCCACGGTCGTAAACCAGGTTGAACTCGACGTAGCGGCCGCGACGGAATTCCTGGAACTCGCGCTGCTTGGCGGTGAACGCATCGTTCTTGCGGCGCTGCACGATCGGCAGGTAAGCGTCGATATATGCATCGCCGATGGCGCGCATGAAGGCGAAGCTGGTGTCAAAGTCCCACTCGTTCAGGTCATCGAAGAACAGACCGCCGATGCCCCGTGGTTCGTGGCGGTGCTTGATGTGGAAATAGGTGTCGCACCAGGCCTTGTAGCGCGGATAGACATCAGGGCCGAACGGCGCGCAGGCCTGCTCGGCAATGCGGTGCCAGTGGATGCAGTCTTCTTCATTGCCGTAGTACGGCGTCAGGTCGAAACCGCCACCGAACCACCAGACCGGCTCTTCACCTTCCTTCTCGGCGATGAAAAAGCGCACGTTGGCGTGGGACGTCGGCACATGCGGGTTGTGCGGGTGGATCACCAGCGACACGCCGAGGGCTTCGAAACCGCGGCCGGCCAGTTCCGGCCGATGGGCACTGGCGGACGGTGGCAGGCCACTGCCGAAGACGTGGGAAAAGTTGACGCCGCCCTTTTCGATCACCGTGCCGTTCTCGATCACCCGGGTGCGACCGCCACCGCCGGCCGGACGGTTCCAGGCGTCTTCGACGAAGCGCGTGCCGCTGTCTTCAGTTTCCAGCGCGGCGCAGATGCGGTCTTGCAGGTCGAGCAGATAGGCCTTTACGGCGTCGGTGCGGGTCGTCATGGCATCACCTTGGATCGGGGCGTAACTGCGCGGCGCCCCGCGCAAATGGGCGCGTAGCATACCATCGCAGGCCGGCACGCCGCAGTTGACGAAGATCAAGCATGGGAGTTCGATAGGGGCCTTTCAGAACATCCCAAGGAGTAGGCAGATGGCCAAGCGAATCCAGTTCCGCGCCCACGGCGGCCCCGAAGTGCTCGAGTATGTTGACTATCAACCTGCCGAGCCCGGCCCGCATCAGGTTCGCGTAAGCAACAAGGCCATCGGCCTGAACTTCATCGATACCTACTACCGCAGCGGTCTGTACTCGCCACCGGCATTGCCGTCGGGTGTGGGCTCGGAAGGCGCAGGCATCGTCGAGGCCGTGGGCAGCGCCGTCACCCGGTTCAAGGTTGGTGACCGTGTGGCCTATGGCAGCGGCCCGCTGGGCGCCTACAGCGACGTGCATGTCTTGCCCGAAGCAAATCTGGTGCACCTGCCGGACGCCATCAGCTTCGAAACCGCTGCCGGCGTGATGCTCAAGGGCCTGACCGTGCAGTACCTGCTGCGTCAGACTTATGAACTGCAGGGCGGCGAAACCATTCTGTTCCACGCAGCGGCCGGCGGCGTCGGTTTGCTGGCCTGCCAATGGGCGAAAGCGCTGGGTGTGAAACTGATCGGCACCGTCAGCTCGCCAGCGAAAGCCGAACTGGCCAAAGCCCATGGCGCCTGGGCAACCATCGATTACAGCCACGAAAACGTCGCCCAGCGGGTGCTGGAATTGACCGACGGGAAAAAAGTCCCGGTGGTCTACGACGGCGTCGGCAAGGACACCTGGCCGGCCTCGCTGGACAGCGCAGCACCCCGTGGCCTGGTGGTGAGCTTCGGCAACGCATCCGGCGCGGTGGACGGCGTAAACCTGGGGATTCTGGCGGCGAAGGGTTCGCTGTACGTGACCCGGCCAACGCTGGCGACCTACGCCAACAACGCCGAGAACCTGCAACGGATGGCCGATGAGCTGTTCGGGATGATCACCAGCGGCAAGCTGAAAGTGGATATCAGCCAGCGTTACGCACTGGCGGATGCGGCGAAGGCGCAGACCGAGTTGTCGGCGCGGCGCACGACGGGTTCGACTGTTCTGTTGCCATAAAACCGATGGTGGCGGGGAGCAAGCTCCCCGCCACCAGGCTCTTCGGATTTCAGGACGGGCGCACAACCTTGCCGGTCGCCAGATCGCGAATCAGGCTCGGGTTCTTGCGCCCACCGAGCATTCCGCCCAGCACCAGATCGACCTGACCACGGAAATACTGCTCGACCCGCAAGCGACTCTTCGCCGCCGGTCGTCCTTGCGGATTGGCCGAGGTCGAGATCAAAGGCCCGACCAGCGAGCACAAGTCCCGCACTTGAGGATGATCGCTGACCCGCAAAGCCACGGTGTCATGCACCCCGGTCACCCACTCCGGCAACAGGTTCTGGTGCGGCACCAGCCAGGTGTTCGGCCCCGGCCAGGTACTGGCCATGCGATCGATCCAGTCCTGGGGGAAATCCTCGAACAGGAAATCGAACTGACGAATGTTGTCAGCGACCAGGATCAACCCCTTGTCCACCGAACGGTTCTTGATCGCCAACAGGCGATCCACCGCTTCTTCATTCCATGGATCGCACCCCAGCCCCCAGACGGCTTCGGTTGGATAGGCAATCACCGCCCCGGCGCGAATCTCTCGTGCGGCTTGTTGCACACGCCAACTGTTGACCATGAAAAACTCTCCGCAAACAGGTTTCGCGCAGTTTACCGATCTTCAATGTAAAACCTAGCTTACCCGCGCAAACCAGCGGCCGTTTTCGCACACGGCGCGGCCCTCCATCTCCAGTTCGGTCAATGCCGCCAGTACTTTTGGCAACGCCCAGCCACTGCTGTCGGCCAGGCCCTCGCTGGTGTGTGGCGCTGCGTGCAGCAGATGCAACAACGGATTGTCCGTAGCCGGTGTGGTCGTGGATACCGGCAAGTGCTGCCAGCCACGCAGGGCTTCGAGAATATGTTCGATGGTTTCCACCAGCACCGCGCCATCGCGGATCAGTTGATGGCAACCGCGCGCGCCGGGGTGATGGATCGAGCCCGGAATCGCATAGACCTCACGACCCTGTTCCGCCGCCAGTCGCGCGGTGATCAACGAACCGCTGGCCACACTGGCCTCGACCACCAGTACGCCGAGGGACAAACCGCTGATGATCCGGTTGCGCCTGGGGAAGTTGCTCGCTGTCGGTCCGGCGTCCAGTGGAAACTCCGAAATCACCGCACTGCCAGAGGCAATCATCGTGTCCGCCAGCCGCCGATTGCGCTGTGGATAAAATTTTTCCAGGCCGGTGCCCAGCACACCGACGGTTTGCCCGCCGACGTCGAGCGCGGCTTGATGCACGGCGGCATCGATGCCCAACGCCAGGCCACTGGTGATGACGAAACCGGCTCCGGCCAGGCTGCGGGCAAACGCCGTGGCGGTGTCCATGCCCGGACGTGAGGCGCGGCGACTGCCGACCATCGCCAGCTGCGGTTTTTCCAGGGTCAGCGGGTCACCGGCAACAAACAGCAGCGGTGGCGGATCGGCAATCTGCGCCAGCAATGCCGGGTAATCCGGCTGGTCGAGCATCAGCAAATGCTGGCCCGGGCGCTCTAGCCAGGCCAATGCGCGGCTCGCGCCGTCACGCACTTCAGGACAACGGCGAGCGTCGGCGCTCGCCACCGGCAAGCCCAGTGAACGCCAGGCACTGGCCGGCGCACTGATGGCCTTGGAGGCGGAGCCGAACGCTTCGAGCAACCGGGCAAAACGTTTCGGGCCGATTTCCGGCAAACGGTGCAGGCGCAAACGCGCTTCCAGTTCCGCAGGGGAAACCGGCGTACAGACAAGCATCATCATGGATCATCCTTGATCGTTATAAGCCCCGAACCTTTCGGAACAAGCTGTGGATAAGTCTGTTGGTAACTTGTGAAGCCAGCTAAGGATTTCGCACCTTGTCCAGCACCGCCAGCGAGCGCGATGCGTTGAGTACAAGGCCGTAACTGAGTTTGTCGTAGGTGCGGAACACCATCAGCAATCCGGCGCGTTCATCGGGGATTTTCAACGGCTGACCGGTGATCCGGTCACGCACGGTTTCCCCTGTTTTCATCACCACCAGCACGTTGCCTTCGGCCAGACCATCGCGTTTGCCCTTGTTCAGGGTCACCACGTCCATCGCGCCGATCTGTGTTACGCCCCGTGGCACGTCGATGATCAGGCCTTTGATGTCGGTGGTGGGCGCGCTGGGCATGAAGGTCGAGTTGATGGAACGCTCTTCGCCGCTGAACAAACGGTCGCCGAGGCGCACTTCCTGGGTCGTGCGTTGCAGGGCGAGGGTGGCGACGTCGCCTTCGGTGGCGACGATCTCACCGCCGCCGATGTCGTCGGCGTTGATCCCCAGGAACTCCTTGCTCTGCGGATCGGTGTAGACCTTGCCCTGGCGGAAGATGCCGTAGACCGGCTGATTCGGATCGAAATGGCCTCGGGCGAAGATCCGGTCACCGGTGCCGCTGAGCACCCGCTCGGCATCGCCGGCAACGATGTACGGCGCCTTGTCGAAGTCCTCGACCTTGTCGACGATACGGTTGCTCAGCAGAAAACTGTTGATGGATTTGAGCGGAATGCTCGGGATCGCTTCGGCCACCGGGCTGCTGCGGATCCGTGGCGACAGCTTGATGGTGCCGCGCGACGCCCCGCGATTGAGGGTCAGGCGGGGCTGGCCGTTGACGTAACTGAGCGTCAGTGTGTCGCCCGGATAGATCAGGTTGGGGTTTTCGATCTGCGGATTGGCCCGCCACAGCTGCGGCCACTGCCAGGGTTCGCGCAAATATTTACCGGAGATGTCCCAGAGCGTATCCCCCGAAACCACCGTGTATTGCTGTGGAAAACCTTCCTTGAGTTGCACTTGCCCGTGCGCGGCGCCGGCCGAGGCCAGAAACAGCAGGGCGAGTAGTGATTTCCTCATGCGGTGAATCCCTTTATTATGTGCGTTCGCGTGAAACGCCAGAGCCCCCGTGGCTCGCTCCCTGCTCTATGCTTAAAAGCAAGGAGCTACGTTTCACAACGGTAGCCTGCATCTTCGGACCCGCCAGGCCATCGACCCGACTTTACCTCACACGTGCAGCAATCAAGCTTATGGCCATTTTGAACATCCTCGAATTTCCGGACCCGCGTCTGCGCACTATCGCCAAACCTGTGGCTGTAGTGGACGACGAAGTGCGTCAGCTGGTCGATGACATGTTTGAAACAATGTATGAAGCGCCGGGCATCGGCCTTGCCGCGACCCAGGTCAACGTGCACAAACGTATCGTCGTGATGGACCTTTCCGAAGACCGCACCGAACCGCGGGTGTTCATCAACCCCGAGTTCGAATCGCTGACCGACGAAATGGAGCAATACCAGGAAGGCTGCCTCTCGGTGCCGGGTTTCTACGAAAACGTCGACCGCCCGCAGAAGGTCAAGATCAAGGCTCTGGATCGTGACGGCAAGCCTTACGAACTGATCGCCGAAGGCCTGCTCGCCGTGTGCATCCAGCACGAATGCGACCACCTCAACGGCAAGTTGTTCGTCGATTACCTGTCCACGCTCAAACGCGACCGGATCAAGAAGAAACTGGAAAAGCAGCACCGCCAGAACACTTGATGCCCCTCTTCAAAGGCTTGCTGCGGCAAGCCTTTTTCTTTTTATGAGACTCCCCCATGACTGAGCCACTGCGCATCGTTTTTGCCGGCACCCCGGAATTCGCCGCCGAACACCTCAAGGCCCTGCTGGACAGCCCTTACGAGATCGTTGCGGTCTACACCCAACCGGATCGTCCGGCCGGTCGTGGGCAAAAGCTGATGCCGAGCCCGGTCAAACAGCTCGCCCTGGAAAACAATATCCAGGTGTTGCAGCCGCCGACCCTGCGCAACGCTGACGCTCAGGCCGAGCTCGCAGCGCTGAAGCCGGACTTGATGGTGGTGGTCGCCTATGGCCTGATCCTGCCGCAAGTGGTGCTGGATATTCCGCGCCTGGGCTGCATCAACAGCCACGCCTCCCTGCTGCCACGCTGGCGCGGTGCGGCGCCGATCCAGCGTGCCGTCGAAGCAGGCGACGCCGAAAGCGGCGTGACCGTGATGCGCATGGAAGCGGGCCTGGACACCGGACCGATGCTGCTCAAGGTCGTTACCCCGATCAGCGCCGAAGACACCGGCGGCAGCCTCCACGACCGCCTCGCCGAGATGGGCCCGCCAGCCGTCGTGCAAGCGATTGCCGGTCTGGCCGCTGGCACCCTGGAAGGCGAAGTTCAGAACGATGAACTCGCCACCTACGCGCACAAACTGAACAAGGACGAGGCGCGCATCGACTGGAGCCGTCCGGCCGTCGAGCTGGAACGTCTGGTCCGCGCCTTCAATCCATGGCCGATCACCCATAGCACGCTCAACGGCGAAGCGCTGAAAGTGCTGGCGGCGACACTGGCCGAAGGCAAAGGCGCACCGGGCACCATCCTCGGCGCCAGCAAGGACGGCCTGCTCGTCGCCTGTGGCGAACAGGCGCTGTGCCTGACCCGCCTGCAATTGCCCGGCGGCAAGGCGCTGAACTTCAGCGATCTGTTCAACAGCCGTCGTGAGAAATTCGCCACCGGCACGGTGCTTGGCGCAGCGGTGGACGCGCAATGAACCCGCGTCTGGCCGCCGCCAAGGCACTCGCCGCCGTCCTGAGCGGCAAGGCTTCGCTCAACAGCTCCCTGCCGACACAACTGGACAAGGTCGAGGATCGCGATCGCGGCTTCACTCAGGACTTGGCGTTCGGCACCGCCCGCTGGCAGCCACGTTTGTCGGCGCTGGCGGAAAAACTTTTGCAGAAGCCGTTCAAGGCTGCCGACGCCGATGTCGAGGCGCTGCTGCTGGTCGGTCTCTATCAGTTGCTCTACACCCGTGTCCCGGCTCACGCCGCCATTGGCGAAACCGTCGGTTGCGCCGACAAGCTGAAAAAGCCTTGGGCCAAAGGTCTGCTCAACGCCGTCCTGCGCAACGCCCAACGCGAACATGAGGCGATCTTCGCCGAACTGGAGCGCGATCCGGTGGTGCGCACCGCCCACCCGCGCTGGCTGCAAAAATCCCTGAAGGCCTTCTGGCCTGAGCAGTGGGAAGCCATCTGCGAGGCGAACAACGCGCATCCGCCGATGATCCTGCGGGTCAACCGCCGTCATCACAGCCGTGACGCCTACCTCGGTCTGCTGACTGAAGCGGGCATCGCCGCGCAGCCGTGCACCTTCAGCTGCGACGGCATCATCCTCGACGCCGCCGCTGACGTGCGCAGCCTGCCGGGTTTCGCCGAGGGCTGGATCAGCGTGCAGGACGAAGCCGCGCAACTGGCCGCCGACCTGCTCGACCTCGCGCCGGGTCAGCGAGTGCTGGACGCCTGCTGCGCGCCGGGCGGCAAGACCTGCCATATCCTCGAAGCCGAACCGGCGCTGGCCGGCGTGGTGGCGGTGGACCTGGAAGCCAAGCGTCTGGTGCGGGTGAAGGAAAACCTTGAACGCCTCGGCCTGAACGCCGAACTGATCGCCGCCGACGGTCGCGACACGGCGGCATGGTGGGACGGCAAACCGTTCCAGCGCATCCTGCTCGACGCGCCATGCTCGGCCACCGGGGTGATCCGCCGTCATCCGGACATCAAGCTGACCCGTCAGGCCGACGACATCGCCGCCCTCGCGCAACTGCAAGGCGAGTTGCTCGACGCGATGTGGAAAACCCTCGAAGTGGGCGGCATCCTGCTGTACGCCACCTGCTCGACCTTGCCGACCGAGAACACCGAAGTGATCGCCGCGTTCCTGGAGCGCACGCCGGGTGCCCGGGAACTGGATCTGGCCACCGCTGCCGGGATCAAGCAGCCCCATGGTCGCCAATTGCTGGCCCAGCAGGGCGGGCATGACGGGTTCTACTACGCCAAGCTGATCAAGATCGCTGCCGCGCGCGGCTAAACGGATTCAATGGAGTGACGGGTTGAAAATCATCATCCTCGGTGCAGGGCAGGTCGGCGGTTCGCTGGCTGAACATCTGGCCAGCGAAGCCAACGACATCACCGTGGTCGACACCGATGGCGACCGTCTGCGCGACCTCGGCGACCGTCTCGATATCCGCACCGTGCAGGGCCGTGGCTCGTTGCCGAACATTCTGCGTCAGGCCGGAGCCGACGACGCCGACATGCTGGTGGCGGTGACCAACAGCGACGAAACCAACATGGTCGCCTGTCAGGTTGCCCACACCCTGTTCCACACCCCGACCAAGATCGCCCGGGTACGCGAAGCCTCGTACCTGACCCGCGAAGAGCAACTGTTCCAGAACGAGGCGATCCCGGTCGACGTGCTGATCAGCCCCGAGCAAGTGGTCACCAACTACATCAAGCGCCTGATCCAGCACCCTGGCGCCTTGCAGGTGATCGACTTCGCCGAGGGCCAGGCGCAACTGGTCGCGGTGCGCGCTTACTACGGCGGGCCGCTGGTGGGTCAGCAACTGCGCCAGTTGCGCGAGCACATGCCGAATGTGGAAACGCGAGTGGCGGCGATTTTCCGCCGCGACCGACCGATTCTTCCTCAGGGCGACACGGTGATCGAGGCCGACGACGAAGTCTTCTTCATCGCCGCCCGTGAGAACATTCGCGCCGTGATGAGCGAAATGCGCCGCCTCGACGAAACCTACAAGCGCATCGTCATTGCCGGCGGCGGGCAGATCGGTGAGCGGCTGGCCGAGGCCATCGAAAGCCGTTACCAGGTGAAGATCATCGAGATGAACCCGGCGCGCTGCCGTTATCTCTCCGATACCCTCGACAGCACCGTGGTGTTGCAGGGCAGCGCTTCAGATCGCGACCTGCTGCTGGAAGAGAACATCGCCGACGCGGACATCTTCCTCGCCCTGACCAACGATGACGAAGCCAACATCATGTCGTCGCTGCTGGCCAAGCGTCTGGGCGCGAAGAAGGTGATGACGATCATCAACAACCCGGCCTACGTCGACTTGATCCAGGGTGGTGACATCGACATCGCCATCAGCCCGCAACTGGCGACCATCGGCACCTTGCTGGCCCACGTGCGGCGCGGTGATATCGTCAGCGTGCACTCCTTGCGCCGGGGCGCGGCGGAAGCCATCGAAGCGGTGGCCCATGGTGATTCGAAGTCGAGCAAGGTCATCGGCAAGGCCATCGAAAACATCGCCCTGCCGCCGGGGACCACCATCGGCGCGATCATCCGCGATGAAGAAGTGATCATCGCCCATGACGACACAGTGATTGCCGCAGGCGACCATGTGATTCTGTTCCTTGTGGATAAAAAGCACATTCGCGACGTGGAGAAGCTGTTCCACGTGGGATTGAGCTTCTTCTGACCGACCAAGAGGCGAGACCGATGATCGAATCCCTGGAAAAAATGCTCGCCAAGGGTGTGGATAACTCGCTGCTGCGCTTCGGCCTGGGCAAGGGTTATCTGGATCTGGGAGAGAACGCGAAGGCGGCCGAGCATTTCCAGCGTTGCGTCGGCTTCGATCCGAAATACTCGGCAGCATGGAAACTGTTGGGCAAGGCGCACCTGGCGCTGGGTGATCTGGCGGCTGCGCGGCAGGCGTGGGAGCAGGGGCTGGAAGCGGCCCGGGCCCATGGCGACAAGCAGGCGGAGAAGGAAATGACGGTGTTTCTGAAGAAGCTGGATCGGCAGAAGCCGTGACGGCTGTGGATAACCCGTGTTGTCAGGTTATCCACAATTGCACATCGCCGATCAGTACCAGCGCGCCTCGCCCGGCGGACGCTTCTTGAAGCGTTTCATGCTCCACATGTACTGGCTCGGATAAGCCGCCACATAACGCTCGACCACCTGACTCATCGCTGCGCAGGAGGTTTCGGTGTCGGTGCTGTACATCGCTTCCGGCGCGGCTTCCAGAATCACCTTGTAGCCAGAACCGTCCGGCAGACGCAGCGCATGCAGGAACACGCCGACGGCCTTGCCGCCAGCGAGCATGTTCGGCACGAACTTGCTGGTCAGGGCCTGGGTGGCGAAGAACGGCACGAAGATCCCGGCGGATTCGGCCGGCTCCGGGTCCGCCGGAATCCCCACCTGACCGCCCTTGCGCACTTCCTTGATGACGCTGAGGATGCCTTCCTTGGTCGACGCCGCCACGCGGTTGCCCAACTGCACCCGCTGCTTGCGCAGCAATTCATCCACAGCCTTGAGCTTCGGCGGACGATAGAAAATGATCGGTTTGCACTGGCTGCAATAGAAGTGGTTGAGCACTTCCCAATTGCCCAGGTGGCTGGTGATGCCGACCACGCCTTTGCCCGACGCCAGCGCATCCTTGAGGATGTCGAGGCCTTCTACTTCGCGCACCAGGTCGATGGAACGCTGGGCCGGCCAGATCCAGGCGCAGGCGCTTTCGGTCAGGGACTTGCCGATGTCTTTCAGGCTCTGGCCGACCAGACGCTCACGTTCGGCCGGATCCATCTGTGGAAAACATTTGGCGAGGTTGATCCGCACCACATCGCGGGAACGGTTGGGGGTTTTCCACATGATCCAGCCGATCGCCGAACCCACGGCCTGCACGGCCCGCCATGGAAGCAGGGCAAACAGCCGCAGAGCGCCAACCAGCATGGCGCCTTTAAACTTTTCCACAGGTCACTCCTGATCTTGTGCTGTGCGCGAGGCGGCCATTCTAACCGGCGTTGACGAGCTGCGCGTAGCGGTCGCAGTCCTGAGTGTGATCCATGACCATGCCGGAGGCCTGCATCAGCGCATAGCAAATGGTCGGACCGACGAAGGTGAAACCGGCCTTTTTCAGGCCTTTGCTCATGGCCACGGCTTGCGGGGTGATCGCCGGGACTTCGCTGCGATCCTTGAAATGATTGATCACCGGCCGGTTATCCACAAACGACCAGAGGAAGGCCACCGGATCCTCCAGCGCCAGCCACGCCTGGGCATTGCGCCGGGCGGCATTGAGCTTGAGGCGGTTGCGGATGATCCCCGGATCGAGCATCAATTCATCGATTTCTGCGTCGCTCATCTGCGCCACGCGCTGTACGTCGAAGCCGAACAACACCTCGCGATACCGCTCGCGTTTACGCAGCACGGTGATCCACGAAAGCCCGGCCTGGAACCCTTCGAGCAAAAGCAACTCGAACAATCCCTGCGCATCGCGTAGCGGCGTGCCCCACTCCTGATCGTGGTAAGCCATGTACAGCGGATCTTCGTTGCACCAAAAGCAGCGTGGCATAAGGCTCCAGGGGGTGGAGGTGCGACTGAATCGGGTATACTCCCGCTCTTTAAATCGCAGCCCAAGAAACAGGTGAATTTCGTGAGCCAGCCTACGCCAGCCGTGCGTACCTTCCAAGACTTGATCCTCGCGCTCCAGCAATACTGGGCCGAGCAAGGTTGTGTGGTACTTCAGCCCTACGATATGGAAGTAGGCGCCGGCACTTTCCACACCGCGACATTCCTGCGTGCCATCGGCCCGGAAACCTGGAACGCCGCTTACGTACAGCCAAGCCGCCGTCCGACTGACGGCCGTTACGGCGAAAACCCGAACCGTCTGCAGCACTACTACCAGTTCCAGGTAGTCCTGAAGCCGAACCCGGACAATTTCCAGGAACTGTACCTGGGCTCCCTCAAGCATGTCGGCCTGGACCCGCTGGTCCACGACATCCGCTTCGTCGAAGACAACTGGGAATCGCCGACCCTCGGCGCCTGGGGTCTGGGCTGGGAAGTCTGGCTGAACGGCATGGAAGTGACCCAGTTCACTTACTTCCAGCAGGCGGGCGGCATCGAGTGCTACCCGGTGACCGGCGAGATCACTTACGGTCTCGAGCGTCTGGCCATGTACCTGCAGGGCGTGGACTCGGTCTACGACCTGGTCTGGGCTGACGGTCCGTTCGGCAAAGTGACCTACGGCGACGTGTTCCACCAGAACGAAGTGGAGCAATCCACCTACAACTTCGAACACGCCAACGTCGACAAGCTGTTCGAACTGTTCGACTTCTATGAAAGCGAAGCCAAGCGCCTGATCGAACTCGACCAGCCGCTGCCGTTGCCGAGCTATGAAATGGTCCTGAAGGCCTCGCACACCTTCAACCTGCTGGATGCACGCCGGGCGATCTCGGTGACCGCGCGTCAGCAATACATTCTGCGCGTACGCACCCTGGCGCGTTCCGTCGCCCAAGCCTACCTGCTGGCTCGCGCCAAGCTGGGCTTCCCGATGGCAACCCCCGACCTGCGTGACGAAGTACTGGCCAAGCTGGAGGCTGCACAATGAGTGCTCAAGATTTTCTGGTTGAACTGGGCACCGAAGAACTGCCACCCAAAGCCCTGAACACCCTGGCCGAAGCGTTCCTGGCCGGTATCGACAAGGGCCTGCAAGCCGCCGGCCTGAGCTACGAGACCAAGACTGTCTACGCCGCGCCGCGTCGTCTGGCTGTGCTGATCACCGCGCTGGCCACCCAGCAGCCGGATCGCAGCATCAACCTCGACGGCCCGCCACGTCAGGCCGCGTTCGATGCCGAAGGCAACCCGACTCAAGCAGCACTGGGTTTTGCCAAGAAGTGCGGCGTCGAGCTGAGCGAAATCGACCAGAGCGGTCCGAAACTGCGCTACAGCCAGAACATCGCCGGCAAACCGACCGCCAGCCTGCTGCCGACCATCGTCGAAGACTCGCTGAACGACCTGCCGATCCCGAAACGCATGCGTTGGGGTGCGCGCAAGGAAGAGTTCGTGCGTCCGACCCAGTGGCTGGTCATGCTGCTCGGCGACCAGGTCATCGACTGCACGATCCTCGCGCAGAAGGCTGGCCGTGAATCCCGTGGCCACCGTTTCCACCACCCGGAAAACGTGCGCATCGGTTCGCCGTCGAGCTACCTGGCCGACCTGCGCACCGCTTACGTGCTGGCCGACGCCAACGAGCGTCGCGAGATCATCAGCAAGCGCACCGAAGAGCTGGCGACCCGTCAGGAAGGCACCGCGATCGTGCCGCCGGCGCTGCTCGACGAAGTGACCGCGCTGGTCGAGTGGCCGGTGCCGCTGGTGTGCTCGTTCGAGGAACGTTTCCTCGACGTGCCGCAGGAAGCGCTGATCACCACCATGCAGGACAACCAGAAGTACTTCTGCCTGCTGGATGCCGACGGCAAGTTGCTGCCACGTTTCATTACCGTGGCCAACATTGAATCCAAAGACCCGCAGCAGATCGTCGCCGGTAACGAGAAAGTGGTTCGCCCACGTCTGACCGACGCCGAGTTTTTCTTCAAGCAGGACAAGAAGCAGAAGCTCGAAGCGTTCAACGATCGCCTGCAGAACGTGGTGTTCCAGGAAAAACTCGGCAGCGTCTACGACAAGGCCGAGCGCGTTTCGAAACTGGCCGCGTACATCGCCGCACGCATCGGCGGCAACGCTTCGTGGGCTGCCCGTGCAGGTTTGCTGTCCAAGTGCGACCTGGCCACCGAAATGGTCGGCGAGTTCCCGGAGATGCAAGGTGTCGCCGGCTACTACTACGCCCTCAATGACGGCGAGCCGGAAGACGTCGCCCTGGCGCTGAACGAGCAGTACATGCCACGCGGTGCCGGCGCTGAACTGCCTGCCACCCTGACCGGTGCGGCCGTGGCCATCGCCGACAAGCTCGACACCCTGGTCGGCATCTTCGGCATCGGCATGCTGCCGACCGGCAGCAAAGACCCGTATGCCCTGCGCCGTGCGGCACTGGGTGTGCTGCGGATCCTGATCGAGAAACAACTGGATCTGGACCTGAACGACGCCGTGGCGTTCGCCGTGAATGCGTTCGGTGCCAAGGTCAAGGCTGCCGGCCTGAACGACGCGGTGCTGGAATTCATCTTCGACCGTCTGCGTGCACGTTACGAAGACGAAGGCGTGGATGTCGCCACCTACCTGTCGGTACGTGCCCTGAAGCCGGGTTCGGCGCTGGACTTCGACCAGCGTGTGCAAGCGGTTCAGGCCTTCCGCAAACTGCCGGAAGCGGCGGCGCTGGCGGCGGTGAACAAGCGTGTGTCGAACCTGCTGAGCAAAGTGGAAGGCTCCGTGCCGACCGACGTTCAGGCCAAGTACTTTGACAACGCCAACGAGTTCTCGCTGTACTCGGCGATCCAGCAAGCGGACCAGGCTGTACAGCCAATGGCCGCGGCGCGCCAGTACAACGAATCGCTGGCGCGTCTGGCTGCCCTGCGCGAGCCGGTCGACGCGTTCTTCGACGCCGTGATGGTGAATGCCGAAGACGCCAACGTGCGGGCCAACCGTTACGCGCTGCTGGCGCGTCTGCGTGGCCTGTTCCTGGGCGTTGCCGACATTTCGCTGCTGGGTTGAGGGATTGCTGTTGAAACTGCTGATTCTCGATCGGGACGGAGTGATCAATTACGACTCCGACGCTTACATCAAGTCGGTGGAGGAGTGGATTCCGCTGCCCGGCTCGATCGAAGCGATTGCGCAGTTGAGCAAGGCCGGCTGGACGGTGGCGGTCGCCACCAACCAGTCGGGCATTGCTCGCGGCTACTACGACCTCGCCACTCTCGATGCCATGCACGCGCGCCTGCGCGAACTGGTGGCGGAGCAGGGCGGTGAAGTCGGGCTGATCGTGTATTGCCCGCATGGGCCGGACGAGGGTTGCGATTGCCGCAAGCCGAAACCGGGAATGTTGAAAACCATCGCGCAGCACTACAACGTGGCGCTGACGAATGTCTGGTTCGTCGGCGACAGCCTTGGTGACCTGGAGGCTGCCAAAGCCGTCGATTCACAGCCCGTTTTGGTAAAGACCGGGAAAGGCGAAAAGACTCAGGCCAAGACCTTGCCGGTCGGCACCCTGATTTTTGACGATCTGGCGGCGATTGCCGCAGAACTTATCCACAACTAGAGTACTTCTGAAGTTCCTGACCAGGGATTGATCGGGAGTGCGCTTGAACAGTCGGGCATCGCCCGTAACGGTAAACGTCGCCATGTCGATACTGCAGGCCATCAGAATCTTCCTCTTTTACCTGCTGCTGGGCACCACGTCCCTGCTGTGGTGCAGCCTGAGCTTTTTTATCGCGCCCTTTCTGCCGTTCAAGGCGCGTTATCGTTTCATCAACGTGTACTGGTGCCGTTGCGCCTTGTGGTTGACCAAGGTGTTCCTCGGTATCCGTTACGAAGTCAAAGGTGCGGAAAACGTGCCTGACCGGCCCTGCGTGATTCAATCGAACCACCAGAGCACCTGGGAGACATTCTTTCTCTCCGCTTATTTCTCGCCCTTGAGCCAGGTGCTCAAGCGCGAATTGCTGTACGTGCCATTCTTCGGCTGGGCCATGGCCATGCTGCGGCCGATCGCGATTGATCGCGACAACCCGAAAGCTGCGCTCAAGCAGGTCGCGGCAAAGGGTGACGAGCTGCTCAAGGACAATGTCTGGGTGCTGATCTTCCCTGAAGGCACTCGCGTTCCCCACGGCACCATCGGCAAGTTCTCCCGCAGTGGCAGCGCATTGGCGGTGAATGCGGCGCTTCCGGTGCTGCCGATTGCGCACAATGCCGGCAAGTTCTGGCCGAAAATCGGTTGGGGTAAAAAACCGGGTGTGATCACTGTGGTTATCGGTGAGCCGATGTACGCCGAAGGCACTGGCCCACGCGCCATCGCCGATTTGAACGACCGTGTGCAAGCGTGGAACGAGCAGGCGCAACGGGAAATGGGCTCGCTGCCACCGGCTCCGCAGGCACCTGCTGCCAACGATCAGGTGGTTGTCTGAGATTTTGTGGATAACCTGTGTACGGATTGTTGGAAAAGCGTCGAAATCAAAGATTAAGTGACTGATTTACTTATATATTTCTGAAGTTGATAAATCACCGTAAAAGGTGCATAAGTTTTTTTCGGAAGTAAGAAAACCGGCTGATATAGCCGGTTTTTTTATGCCTGCTCTTCAGCGATCAGCGGCAGCTCAAGGCGGAATGTGGTGCCCTGATCGATGACGCTGATGCATTCGATCCGCCCACCATGGTGATCCACCACAGCCTTGACCATCGACAGCCCCAATCCCACGCCATCGATGCCTTGAGCCGAAGAAAAACGGCGGTACTGGCTGAACAGATCGGGCAGGTCTTCAGCCCCGATACCTTTGCCCTGATCGGTCAGTTCGCAATGCAGCCAGTCATCGTGGCATCGAACGCACAACCTGACCGTAGACCCGGCCGGGCTGTACTTGATCGCGTTTTCCAGCAGATTGAACAACGCCCGGGTCAGCAGGCCCTGGTCCGCCAGCACCAGACGTTCCTGGGATTGCTCATCCATATCGTTCAGCAGTTCGATACGCTTTTGCTGGGCGATGGGCAGTGCCTGGTCCAGTACGTCCATCACCAGCATCGCAAACAGACTCGGCTGGAACTGATAGGCCTCGGATTCGGCCCGGGCCAGTAAAACGAATCCATCGGTGAGTTCCAGCGCTCGACGCACCTGGCGTTCGATCTGCTCGAACAGCGGTGAATCCGTTCCAGCCTGATGCCGGTGGACGTCGAGCAGGGCGAGGATCGCTGAATGCGGCGCTCGCAAGTCATGGGACAGAAAGCGCAACAGCACGCCGCGCTGTTCTTCGGCGGCGCGCTCGGCGCTCAGGTCGGTCAGGCTCAACAACCAGCCAATCGGCGTGTCGCCGTCCACCGGCAACAATGCGGCGCGTTCCAGGCGCAGGCTGCGCTCTTTGTGATCGCGGAATTCCAGCAGGGGCAGCTCAGACAGAGGTGGGCGCGGCTCTGTGGACAACTCCGGATAACCCAGGCTTGCCAGCTGATCGAGGACGTCTTCGCCCACCAGATTATGATCGAACAGGCTCCGGGCCTTGCGATTGCCCAACAAGACCTGTCCTCGAGGATCGCTGATCAGCGTTGCGACCGGCAGATACTCCAACCCATCGGCGATGAAGCGGCGAGTATCGCGGGTGCGGCTCATGGCTTGTTCAAGGGCCATGATCTGTCCCTGCAAACGGTCAGCGCTGGAAAAGGGCGCCCGGCGGCGTTCGGGAAACACCTTCGGTTCACTGTCCAGCCGCGACAGCTCCCAGCCGAAATAGGTGAGAACCACACTCAGGCGCCGCCAGTTCCAGATCAGATAGCCGAACAGCATGCCCAGCGCCGCAGGCGTCGGCGACCACCAACGCCGCATTTCAGCCAGGCCGGCACTGGTCAGCAGCACGCAGGCAATCCCGCCGAGCGTCACCCAGATCGCCAGACGCGGTCGCCACAGCAGCAACCCCAGCACGCAAGCCACCAGAGCGACCGACACCATCGCGCCGGCGACTGGCGCCGGATCATGCAGATTGACCTGAGCACGCCACGACAACAATGCAGTCAGCGGCAACAGCACTAGACTTATCCACACCCACTCGCGCACCAGTTGCCGAAACAGGCGTTGAACCTGACTTTGCACACGGCTTTCGTGGCGGCGTCGGTTAATCATGGAAAACAGGGCAGGGCGGGTTGAATGGTTTCATAGGCGACAGGTCTGAGGACGTAGACCCGAAGAATCATAGCGGCTCGCCCCATGGTGTGCCGCTTACTTTCACTGCTTTGGTCGAACCGCCGGTGTCGACCACCCATTACCCAAGCGACAAGGAATCCCGCGTATGCGCGTTGCGATACTGGACGATGAACCCGCCGAACTGCGTCGGGTCGAGCAGACCCTGCAACAAATGGCCGAGGCCGGCGAACAGCCCTGGTCGCTGCACAGTTTCGAACGCGGAGAAGACCTGCTGCGGCAACTGCGCCGGGAAACCTTCGACCTGCTGATCCTCGACTGGCAACTGCCCGACCTCACCGGCCTGGCGCTGCTGCGCTGGACCCGCGAGCACATGGAGGCGCCACCGGCGGCCATCATGTTGACCAGTCGCGATGGTGAGAGCGATATCGTTCAGGCCCTGAACGCCGGGGCTGACGATTACGTCAGCAAGCCTTTTCGTCCAAACGAGTTGAAGGCTCGAGTCACCGCCGTACTGCGCCGGCACAGCCATCAACGCCCGAGCGTGGCCAATGTTCTGCGTTTCAATGATCTGGTGTTCGACGACGCCGAGCTGACCGTCACCCGCGAAGGCAAACCAATCATGATGACCGAGCGCGAGTATCGGCTCGCGCATTGCCTGTTCAGTAACCTCGGCCGACCTCTGTCACGGGACTATCTATACGAAAGATTCTGGCCCCACGAAGAAATGGCCTCGTCGCGACCACTGGATACCCACATCTATCGCCTGCGCAACAAGCTCGGGCTGACGGCGGATCGGGGTTGGCAGTTGCTGACGATTTATGGGTATGGGTATCGGTTGGAGAGTGTGGCGGCGGGCTAGCGAGCAGTTTTTGATCGGAAAACTCACTGTAGTTTCTTGGCTGCGGACTCAACCTCTTTAATGCTGTTCTCCGGAACCGGCAAATCTTCCGGCATGGTTCCGCCCAACTCTGTGATGGTTTCTCGCACCTTTCTACCAACTTCCAGATGAACTTGATTAGCCTGCTGCTTGCCTTGGACGTTATCGCGACGCAGTTTGTCCTCAGCCTGTGTTGCACGGAACAAGTTGGCAGCCAGTTCGGTCGATCCCATGTGATCAAGAATTTTCTGACTCTTTTTTAGCCCTTTGCGTTGGTGAATAGCTTTCTGATCGAGGCCGCCATATAGCCCTTGATAACCGTGGTTCTGGAAAATGGCGAAATCCTGGCCGGTTTCAACGCCGGCCTGCTGTGCAGCTTCCACCAATTGCTTGTTGTGCTCACGTAACTCATTACGCAAAAGCAGGCGCTTTTGATCATCCCTCAGTTTCTGAAATGAAGCGTCGTCCGCCAATTCCTGACGTCGGGTCTGGATTGCGAAATAGGTCTGCCCTGCGGCAATAACCGGTTTGATTGGGTCTCCGTTCTGAACTATCAGATAACAGGCATACCGAGAGAGCTGCATATCCTTCACTGATCGCTGGGATCCGGATCCAAGCAAAACCATTTTGGTGACGTCAACGAAATGGTCTGCGATGCGATGATTACTGAGTTCGCAGGCCTGCACCGCTTTGTTAACGACATTTTCGAAGTTCCGCCAATCCCGGTATTCCAAGAGTGGGGCAAGCTCTCGGGCGGACCAGTATTCCAAGCCATCTTCCGACTGGTGCTTCAGGTCTTCGAAAGACCGATGCTGCTCGCTCAAAGTAAATCCTCCACGGATTGGGGTGATCTGAATCCTTCCATTGACCCGGAAGAGATTCACACTGACACCTCTATAGAATCAATGGTGGCTTACAAATGCATACATTGTTGTCGGAAAAAGGCCGTCGGTTTAGAGGCGTATTCGAGCATAAAAAAACCCGATGAATCAGAGATCCACCGGGCTTGTTATGACTTCGATCATGCGTGCAAACGGATCAGAAATCCAGGTTGGAAACCGCCAGAGCATTGCTCTCGATGAAGTCACGGCGAGGTTCGACCGCATCACCCATCAGGGTGTTGAAGATCTGGTCTGCGCCAATGGCGTCTTCGATGGTGACTTTCAGCATGCGGCGCACGCTTGGGTCCATGGTGGTTTCCCACAGCTGATCCGGGTTCATTTCGCCCAGACCTTTGTATCGCTGAATGGTGTGGCGCTTGGTGCTTTCGGCCATCAGCCAGTCCAGGGCTTCCTTGAACTCGGTGACCGCTTTCTTGCGCTCGCCACGCTGGATGTACGCGCCGTCGTCGAGCAGGGTGCTCAGTTGAGCGCCGAGGGTGACGACGGTCTTGTAGTCGTTGCTGCCGAAGAAGTCGCGGTTGAAGGTGACGTAGTTCGACAGGCCGTGGGAGATCAGTTCGACCTCCGGCAGCCACACGCCACGTTCACGGTCTTCGCGCAGGCTGGCCTTGTAGACCAGGCCGGACTTCTCGACGGTGCGCAGACGGACTTCGTACTGGGCCAGCCAGTCTTGCATCTTGGCGTGGTCGCCGAGCATTTCCAGGCTGACGGCCGGCAGGTAGATGAAGTGCTCGGTCAGCTCCTGCGGGTACAGGCGCGACAGACGCTTGAGGGTCTTCATCACCATGCGGAAGTCGTTCACCAGACGTTCCAGCGCTTCGCCGGAAATGCCCGGGGCGTCTTCGTTCAGGTGCAGGCTCGCATCTTCCAGGGCCGACTGCGTCATGTACTCTTCCATGGCGTCGTCGTCTTTGATGTATTGCTCTTGCTTGCCTTTCTTGACCTTGTACAGCGGCGGCTGGGCGATGTAGATGTAGCCGCGCTCGATCAGCTCCGGCAACTGACGGAAGAAGAAGGTCAGCAGCAGGGTACGGATGTGCGAACCGTCGACGTCAGCATCGGTCATGATGATGATGTTGTGATAGCGCAGTTTGTCGATGTTGTACTCTTCGCGGCCGATACCGCAGCCCAGCGCGGTGATCAGGGTGCCCACTTCCTGGGACGAGATCATCTTGTCGAAACGTGCTTTCTCGACGTTGAGGATCTTGCCCTTCAGCGGCAGGATGGCCTGGGTCTTGCGGTTACGTCCCTGTTTGGCAGAGCCGCCCGCGGAGTCACCTTCCACGAGGTACAGTTCGGACAGCGCCGGGTCTTTTTCCTGGCAGTCAGCCAGTTTGCCCGGCAGGCCGGCGATGTCCAGCGCGCCTTTGCGGCGGGTCATCTCACGGGCCTTGCGCGCCGCTTCACGGGCACGGGCAGCGTCGATCATCTTGCCGACGACCAGTTTGGCTTCGTTCGGGTTTTCCAGCAGGAAGTCGGAGAAGTACTTGCCCATTTCCTGTTCGACCGCGGTCTTCACTTCGGAAGACACCAGCTTGTCTTTGGTCTGGGAGCTGAACTTCGGATCCGGCACCTTCACCGAGATGATCGCGGTCAGGCCTTCACGGGCATCGTCACCGGTGGTGGCGACTTTGTGCTTCTTCGCCAGACCTTCCTGCTCGATGTAGTTGTTCAGGTTACGCGTCAGTGCAGAACGGAAGCCCACCAAGTGGGTGCCGCCGTCGCGCTGTGGAATGTTGTTGGTGAAGCACAACAGGTTCTCGTTGAAGCTGTCGTTCCACTGCAGGGCGATTTCCACGCCGATGCCGTCTTCACGCTGGATGTTGAAGTGGAACACCTGGTTGACCGCAGTCTTGTTGGTGTTCAGGTATTCAACGAACGCACGCAGGCCGCCTTCGTACTTGAACAGCTCTTCCTTGCCGCTGCGCTCATCCTTGAGGACGATGCCGACACCGGAGTTGAGGAAAGACAGTTCACGAATGCGCTTGGCCAGGATGTCCCAGCTGAAGTGAATGTTCTTGAAGGTTTCGCTGGAAGCCTTGAAGTGAATCTGGGTACCGGTGGTTTCGCTGTCGCCAACGATCGCCATCGGTGCCTGAGGTACGCCGTGGACGTAGGTCTGTTCCCAGATCTTGCCGCTGCGGCGAACGGTCAGTACCAGCTCTTCGGACAGCGCGTTCACAACAGAAACACCTACACCGTGCAGACCGCCGGATACTTTGTAGGAGTTGTCGTCGAACTTACCGCCGGCGTGGAGGACGGTCATGATGACCTCGGCGGCGGAAACGCCTTCCTCTTTGTGCACGTCTACCGGGATGCCACGGCCGTTGTCTTTAACGGTGATGGACTCATCCGGGTGGATGATGATGCTGATGTCGTCGCAATGGCCGGCGAGGGCTTCGTCGATCGAGTTGTCGACCACCTCGAACACCATGTGGTGCAGACCGCTGCCATCGTCGGTGTCACCAATGTACATACCGGGACGTTTGCGCACGGCATCCAGGCCTTTCAGCACTTTAATGCTCGATGAGTCGTACGTATTTTCTTCGCTCAATGCCTTCACTCCCGATGGTCGTGGGTCTGGGTGATACGGCCCTGTTCCACGTGGAACAGAGCGACTGGCGTTTCCGTCTGCCAGCCTTCCCTCAATAATTCGTGATCTACACAGGTGATAAAGACCTGGCAGCGTAAGTCTTCCAGCAAGCGGCACAGCGCGCGACGGTGGCTTTCGTCCAGCTCGGACGGCAAGTCATCCACCAGATAAATACACTGGCCGCGTCGGGCCTGGCTCACCAGATGCCCCTGGGCAATGCGCAAGGCACAAACCACCAACTTCTGCTGACCCCGGGACAAGATGTCCGCGGCATTGTGAGCGCCCAATCTAAGACGCAAGTCAGCGCGTTGCGGTCCGGCCTGGGTATGACCCATTTGCTGGTCCCGCTGCAGGGAACCGGCAAGTACGGCACTCAATTCCCGGTCCTTGTCCCAGCCTCGGTAATAGCTGAGCGTCAAACCTTCGAGCTCAACCAGTTCGCTCAAGGTTTGTTCAAAGACTGGTTTCAAGGCTTTGATGTAAGCGCGGCGGTATTCATCGATTTCAGCGCTGGCCTGGCACAGTTCCCTGTCCCAAACCGCTTGCGAAACGGCGTCAAGTGTACCATGCCGCAGCCAGGAGTTTCTCTGGCGCAAGGCCTTCTGCAAACGCTGCCAGGTGGCCATGAACCGCGGTTCGACGTGGAACACGCCCCAGTCGAGGAACTGCCGGCGAATCTTCGGCGCACCTTCCAGCAGGCGGAAGCTGTCGGGGTTGATCAACTGCAGCGGCAGGATCTCCGCCAGTTGCGCGGCGCTGCGGGCATTCTGGCCGTCGATGCGGATCTGGAACTCGCCCTGACGGTCGCGAGAGATCCCCAATGCACTGTGGCCACCCTCGGCGAGCTCCACCTGACCGAATACGGTACAGGCGAGTTGCTCATACTGGATGACCGGCAATAGCCGCGTGCTGCGAAACGAACGGGCAAGCCCCAGCAGGTGAATGGCTTCCAGAACACTGGTTTTGCCGCTGCCGTTGGCGCCGTAAAGAATGTTGATTCGGGGGGAGGGGGAGAAGGTCACCGGGTGCAGATTGCGCACCGCGGTGACCGAGACGCGACTTAGCGACATCCAGAGTCAGCTGATTACAGACGCATCGGCATGACAACGTAAGCCGAATCGTCATTGTCGGACTCTTGCACCAGCGCACTGCTGTTGGAGTCGGACAGGATCAAGCGAACCTGCTCGGTGGTCATCACGCCCAGCACGTCGAGCAGATAGCTGACGTTGAAGCCGATTTCCAGGGAGCCGCCGTTGTATTCCACGCCTACTTCTTCTTCCGCTTCTTCCTGTTCCGGGTTGTTCGCCTGGATCTTCAGCTGACCGTTGGCCAGTTGCAGACGGATGCCACGGTACTTCTCGTTGGACAGAATCGCGGTACGGCTGAACGCTTCGCGCAGCGCCTGACGATCACCCAGTACCAGCTTGTCGCCGCCCTTCGGCAGAACGCGCTCGTAGTCAGGAAACTTGCCGTCGACCAGTTTCGAGGTGAAGGTGAATTCGCCGGTGGTCGCGCGAATGTGGTGCTGACCCAGCACGATGCTGACGTTGCCGTCCGGCTCGGTGAGCAGACGCGCCAGTTCGAGAATACCTTTGCGCGGCACGATCACTTGATGGCGATCCTGCTGACCGATGTCGGCCTGCATCGAGCACATTGCCAGACGGTGACCATCGGTGGCCACGGCACGGATCACACCGGTCGACACTTCCAGCAACATGCCGTTGAGGTAGTAACGCACGTCCTGTTGGGCCATGGCGAAACTGGTGCGTTCGATCAGGCGACGCAGCTTGCTTTGATCCAGGCTGGTGGTCAGCGAACCCGGGCCTTCTTCCACAGTCGGGAAGTCGTTGGCCGGCAGGGTCGACAGGGTGAAGCGGCTACGGCCGGCTTTCACCACCAGCTTCTGCTCGTCGACCTTGATATCGATCAGCGCATCGTTCGGCAGGCTTTTGCAGATATCCATCAGCTTGCGCGCAGGCACAGTGATGGAACCTGTTTCAGCCGGCTCCTCGAGTTGCACGCGACCGACCAGCTCGACTTCCAGGTCGGTACCGGTCAGCGACAGTTGCTGGCCATCGACGACCAGCAGCACGTTGGACAGTACCGGCAAGGTCTGTCGGCGCTCGACGACGCCTGCGACCAGTTGCAGGGGTTTCAACAGGGCTTCGCGTTGAATGGTGAAATGCATGGTCTAGTCCCTTGCCTTAATAAGCTGCGCTGGTGTTCATCAAGTGGTCAGTGTACGCAGCAGGTTCTTGTAGTCCTCGCGGATGTCCGCGTCGGATTCCTTAAGTTCGTTGATCTTGCGGCAGGCGTGCAACACCGTCGTGTGGTCGCGACCGCCAAACACATCGCCGATTTCCGGCAGGCTGTGGTTGGTCAGTTCCTTGGACAGTGCCATGGCGACCTGACGCGGGCGAGCGACCGAGCGCGAACGGCGCTTGGACAGCAAGTCGGAGATCTTGATCTTGTAGTACTCGGCGACGGTGCGCTGAATGTTATCCACAGAGACCAGTTTGTCCTGCAACGCCAACAGGTCTTTCAGGGATTCGCGAATCAACTCGATGGTGATATCGCGGCCCATGAAGTGCGAGTGGGCGATCACGCGTTTCAGCGCGCCTTCCAGCTCACGGACGTTGGAGCGAATACGTTGGGCAATGAAGAACGCCGCATCGTGTGGCAACTCGACTTTGGCCTGGTCGGCCTTCTTCATCAAGATGGCTACGCGGGTTTCCAGCTCCGGCGGCTCGACGGCAACCGTCAGGCCCCAGCCGAAGCGGGATTTCAGGCGCTCTTCAAGGCCTTCGATTTCCTTCGGATAGCGGTCACTGGTGAGAATGACCTGCTGGCCACCTTCAAGCAGGGCGTTGAAGGTGTGGAAAAATTCTTCCTGGGAACGTTCCTTGCGGGCGAAGAACTGGATGTCGTCGATCAGCAGGGCGTCCACCGAACGGTAGAAACGCTTGAACTCGTTGATCGCGTTCAGTTGCAGCGCCTTGACCATGTCGGCCACGAAACGCTCGGAATGCAGGTACACGACCTTGGCATTCGGGTTCTTCTTTAACAGGTGGTTACCCACCGCGTGCATCAAGTGCGTCTTACCCAGACCCACGCCACCATAAAGGAAGAGCGGGTTGTAGCCGTGCTTGGGGTTATCCGCCACTTGCCAGGCCGCCGCACGGGCGAGCTGGTTGGACTTACCTTCGACGAAGTTCTCGAAGGTAAAGGTGCGATTCAGGTAGCTGGTGTGCTTGAGCGCGCCTTCGACCTGCACCGTGCGCTGTTCGGCACGCACCGGCGCTTGCTGGGAGGCGGCGCCCGCCATCGGGTCGAAGCTGTCGCGGGACGGCTCTTCGCTGACTTCCTCGGTTTTTTGCGTCGCGCGCTTGGCCGGGGTTGGGGCCGGCGCGGGTGCCGGAGCACTGACGGGCGCGGAACTGGCTTGAGCCAGCGATGCAGCGGCCGCGGCCAGTGGCGCGTTCGGCGCAGCACGCGGCGCAGAACTGCGCTTGCTGCCTATTAATAAGGAGAGCGACGGCGCCAGGCCGTTGCCATGCTCATCCAGCAGTTCAAGGACGCGCCCCAGGTACTTTTCGTTGACCCAGTCCAGAACAAAACGGTTCGGTGCGTAGACACGCAACTCGTCGCCTTCGGCTTCGACCTGTAATGGACGGATCCAGGTGTTGAATTGTTGGGCTGGCAGCTCTTCGCGCAAAAGCTCCACGCACTGCTGCCAAAGTTCCACTGACACGGAAATCCCCTAATTTGAAAGCCGGTGAGGCAAAAACAAGCGGCCATTGTAGCGGCCAGCCGTCCACTTATCCACATGCAGGTTGTCCGGTGGACATGATTTATCAATGCCTTATCCGGTGAAAAAGCGACCAACGGTGTGTGAATAAGCTCTGTGGATAACCCTATCTGAGCACACTGGACAACTGGGGGTCGAACCCGGTGGATAACCAGCCTGTGGATAAACACCGTTTCCACCCACAGGTTATCCGATAGCGCAGCACAGGCTGAACACGGTTTTCCACTGTAGTTGTCATTCTCTGTACAGTGCTGAAAACAAGGCCTCGAGTCAGTTATCCACAGATGAGGCCGGGCCTAGCTTTTATAAGCTTTACAGAAAAGCTTTAAATACTTCGCTTCTTTATTTTTATATCTGGCTGGACGGAATTCACGGGGGGATAGCTCTGGAGATCTATTTATAAGGAAACGTTGGTTGGAAATTGACCTATTGGCTTGCTTTCTCTAGAATCCCCGGTCTCTTAAAACGGGGGCCATTCCGGCCCGTTGTGGACGAACCAGGTAACACGACATGAAACGTACTTTCCAACCAAGCACTATCAAACGCGCTCGTACCCACGGTTTCCGTGCTCGCATGGCTACCAAGAACGGTCGTGCAGTACTGTCGCGTCGTCGCGCCAAAGGCCGCGCACGTCTGGCAGTTTGATAATCCGGCACTGGAGGTGAGTCAGGACTTCAGTCGGGAAAAGCGTCTGCTTACTCCCCGGCATTTCAAGGCAGTCTTTGACTCCCCTACCGGCAAGGTTCCGGGGAAAAATCTCCTGCTCCTTGCGCGCAACAACGATCTCGATCACCCCCGTCTCGGGCTGGTTATCGGGAAAAAGAGCGTAAAGCTCTCCGTCGAGCGCAATCGCCTCAAACGTCTGATGCGCGAATCGTTTCGCCTGCACCAGGATTCACTGGTCGGCTGGGACATCGTTATCGTCGCGCGCAAAGGTTTGGGTGACGTAGAAAACCCCGAATTGATTCAGCATTTCGGCAAACTCTGGAAACGTCTGGCACGCAACAAGCCGGTACCAGCAGTCAAAACCGAAACTGTAGGGGTAGACAGTCCAGATGCGTAAACTGGCACTCGTTCCGATCCAGTTTTATCGCTACGCCATTAGTCCCTTGATGGCCAGTCACTGTCGTTTCTACCCCAGTTGTTCTTGCTACGCGTATGAAGCCATCGAAAATCATGGCCTTCTGCGCGGTGGCTGGCTGACCTTTCGTCGTTTAGGTCGCTGTCATCCGTGGAATCCCGGTGGTTATGACCCGGTTCCACCTATCCCTACCTCCCGTTCTTCTTCGATGGCCGAGTAATCATGGATATCAAACGCACGATCCTGATCGTCGCCCTGGCAATCGTGTCCTACGTCATGGTTCTTAAATGGAACCAGGACTATGGTCAGGCTGCCCTGCCGACTCAGAATGTTGCTTCCAGTACGACTACATCCGGTTTGCCGGACACCGCCACTGGCAATAACGCTGCCGCCAGTGACGATATTCCGCGCGCCGCAAGCGATACCAGCGCACCTGCCGAAACGCCGGTCGCCGCCAGCAAGGATCTGATCCAGATCAAAACCGACGTGCTCGATCTGTCGATCGATCCACAGGGTGGCGATGTTGCTCAACTGACCTTGCCTCTGTATCCACGTCGTCAGGATCGTCCGGACGTTCCGTTCCAGCTGTTCGACAACGGCGGCGAGCGTACTTATCTGGCGCAAAGCGGTCTGATCGGCACCAACGGTCCGGACGCAAGCCCGGCCGGTCGCCCGATCTACTCCTCGGAGAAGAAGACTTATCAACTGGCTGACGGTCAGGACCAATTGGTCGTCGACCTGAAGTTCAGCAAGGACGGCGTCAACTACATCAAGCGTTTCACCCTGAAACGTGGCCTGTATGACGTGACCGTCACCTATCTGATCGACAACCAGAGCGCTCAGCCTTGGTCCGGTTCGATGTTTGCCCAGCTGAAACGCGATGCAAGCGCAGATCCATCGTCGACCACTGCTACCGGCACCGCGACTTACCTGGGCGCCGCCCTGTGGACAAGTTCCGAGCCGTACAAGAAAGTGTCCATGAAGGACATGGACAAAGGTCAGCTCAAGGAAACCGTCACCGGTGGCTGGGTAGCCTGGCTGCAGCACTACTTCGTGACTGCATGGGTTGCTCCGAAGGGCGAAAACAACATCGTTCAGACCCGTAAAGACAGCAAAGGCAACTACATCATCGGTTACACCGGTCCTTCGTTGACCGCTGCACCGGGTGCAAAAGTCGAGACCAGTGCTGTTCTGTACGCCGGTCCGAAAAGCCAGGCTGTGCTGAAAGAGTTGTCCCCAGGTCTGGAACTGACCGTCGACTACGGCATTCTGTGGTTCATTGCCCAGCCAATCTTCTGGCTGCTGCAACATATCCACGCCATCGTCGGCAACTGGGGCTGGTCGATCATCTTCCTGACCATGCTGATCAAGGGGATTTTCTTCCCTCTGTCGGCCGCCAGCTACAAGTCGATGGCCCGCATGCGCGCCGTGGCTCCGAAACTGGCTGCACTGAAAGAGCAACATGGCGATGACCGGCAGAAAATGTCGCAAGCCATGATGGAGCTGTACAAGAAAGAGAAGATCAATCCGCTGGGTGGCTGCTTGCCGATCCTGGTGCAGATGCCGGTTTTCCTTTCGCTGTACTGGGTTCTGCTGGAAAGCGTGGAAATGCGCCAGGCGCCGTTCATGCTGTGGATTACCGACCTGTCGATCAAGGATCCGTTCTTCATCCTGCCGATCATCATGGGCGCGACCATGTTCATCCAGCAGCGTCTGAACCCGACTCCTCCGGATCCGATGCAGGCCAAGGTCATGAAAATGATGCCAATCATCTTCACGTTCTTCTTCCTGTGGTTCCCGGCTGGTCTGGTGCTGTACTGGGTTGTGAACAACTGCCTGTCGATTGCTCAACAGTGGTACATCACGCGTAAGATCGAAGCGGCGACGAAAAAAGCCGAGGCGTAACTTACTCTGTGGATAACACCACTCAAAACGCCCCCTAGTGGGGCGTTTTGCTATCTGCCACTTTTGTCTGGATACCGGCTTATGAGCGCACCTCGTGAAACCATCGCAGCCGTCGCCACCGCTCAGGGCCGTGGCGGCGTGGGCATCGTTCGAATTTCCGGGCCGCTGGCCAGCGTTGCGGCCAAAGCCATCAGCGGCCGAGAACTGAAACCGCGGTTTGCCCACTACGGCCCGTTCCTCAGTGACGATCAACAGGTGCTGGATGAAGGTCTGGCGCTTTATTTCCCCGGGCCGAACTCGTTCACCGGCGAAGATGTGCTGGAACTGCAGGGCCACGGTGGTCCGATCGTCCTCGACATGTTGCTCAAGCGTTGCCTGGAACTGGGCTGCCGTCTGGCCCGTCCCGGTGAGTTCAGCGAACGAGCATTCCTCAATGACAAACTCGACCTGGCCCAGGCCGAGGCCATTGCCGACCTGATCGAGGCCAGTTCTGCACAGGCTGCACGCAATGCCTTGCGCTCTTTGCAGGGCGCGTTTTCCCAACGTGTGCATAACCTCACCGAACAACTGATCGGCCTGCGGATCTACGTCGAAGCGGCAATCGACTTCCCGGAAGAAGAAATCGACTTCCTCGCCGATGGCCACGTTCTGAGCATGCTCGACAAGGTTCGCAACGAGTTATCCACCGTATTGCGCGAAGCCGGGCAGGGCGCGTTGCTGCGTGACGGCATGACCGTGGTGATCGCCGGTCGTCCGAACGCCGGCAAATCCAGTCTGCTCAACGCATTGGCCGGTCGAGAAGCCGCGATCGTGACGGAAATAGCCGGCACGACCCGGGATATCCTGCGCGAACATATCCACATCGACGGCATGCCACTGCATGTCGTGGATACTGCCGGTTTGCGTGATACCGACGACCATGTGGAAAAGATCGGTGTCGAGCGAGCGTTGAAGGCCATCGGCGAAGCCGATCGAGTGCTGTTGGTGGTCGATGCTACGGCCCCGGAAGCTGCGGATCCGTTCGCGTTGTGGCCAGAATTCCTTGAAACCCGACCAGATCCGGCGAAGGTCACCCTGATTCGCAACAAGGCTGATCTCACCGGTGAAGCCATTGCCCTGGAAGTCAGTGACGATGGCCACGTGACCATCAGCCTGAGCGCCAAGTCTGCCGGTGAAGGCCTGGACCTGCTGCGTGATCACCTGAAAGCCTGCATGGGTTACGAGCAGACCTCGGAAAGCAGCTTCAGCGCACGCCGTCGTCACCTGGAAGCCTTGCGTCATGCCAGTGCGGCTCTTGAACACGGTCGCGCGCAGCTGACTCTGGCGGGTGCCGGCGAACTGTTGGCAGAAGATCTGCGCCAGGCTCAGCATTCCCTCGGGGAAATTACCGGGGCGTTCAGCTCCGATGATCTGCTGGGACGGATCTTTTCCAGCTTCTGCATCGGTAAATAGCCCTTCCGTTGTCCACAGACAGGTCCATTCGCGACCTGTCTGTCTCTCCTCTTTGACTTCCCTTCCTCCAGTGCCGGACAGATTTTCTGTTCCTGAGCGGATTTTCCGCGTCCGCGATTCCTTCATTCGTCCGATTTCTGTGGATTAAGCCCTGTGAATAACTGCCGCTGAGGGCAGTTGATAACAGGGCCTGAAAACTGAACATAACTGCCTCTGTGGATAACCACCTCATTCATCCACAGGCTTACACCGGTTATCCAAGGGCCTCCTGACCACATGGGCACAGGGTTTTGAATCGCTGTACATATTGAATATTAAGGTCTGTAGCAATCTATCCACAGAAATGTGGGGCAGTAAGAATAAGCTTTAAAACAAAGGTTTTATAAATTTCTCTCTTTTTTATTCTTTTAACCGCGAGTTCTCCACAGCTGGTTAAATTTTGTGCAAAGGGTTCTTTAGGAAGGGCGAAGTCCCTATACTTGTCGACCAGGTCCAGAAACCTGATCTCAAACTATTCCTGAATTACCTACTTAAGCAGGCACGAGGTGCGTGGTGGATTTCCCTTCCCGTTTTGAAGTGATCGTCATCGGCGGCGGTCATGCCGGTACCGAGGCAGCACTGGCCTCAGCACGCATGGGTGCAAAAACCCTTCTGCTGACGCATAACGTGGAAACCCTCGGAGCCATGAGTTGCAACCCGGCCATCGGTGGCATCGGCAAAAGCCATCTGGTCAAGGAAATCGACGCCCTCGGCGGCGCGATGGCCATGGCCACCGATAAGGGCGGCATCCAGTTTCGCGTGTTGAACAGCCGCAAAGGCCCGGCGGTACGAGCGACCCGTGCGCAAGCCGACCGGATTTTGTACAAAGCCGCTGTCCGCGAAATTCTGGAGAACCAACCGAACCTGTGGATATTTCAACAAGCCGCTGACGACCTGATCGTCGAGCAGGAACAAGTACGCGGTGTTGTCACGCAAATGGGTCTGCGTTTCTTCGCGGATTCCGTGGTGTTGACCACCGGTACGTTCCTGGGCGGACTTATCCACATCGGTTTGCAGAATTTTTCCGGCGGTCGCGCCGGTGATCCGCCGTCGATTGCCCTGGCGCATCGTCTGCGTGAACTGCCGCTGCGTGTCGGTCGCCTGAAAACCGGTACGCCTCCGCGAATCGACGGCAAGTCTGTGGATTTCTCGGTGATGACCGAGCAACCGGGTGATACGCCGATCCCGGTGATGTCGTTCATGGGCAACAAGGATCAACATCCACGCCAGGTCAGTTGCTGGATTACTCACACCAACGCCCGTACCCACGAAATCATCGCCGCGAACCTCGATCGTTCGCCGATGTATTCCGCTGCCGGCGAGATTGAAGGCATTGGCCCGCGTTATTGCCCGTCGATCGAAGACAAGATCCACCGCTTTGCCGACAAGGAAAGCCATCAGGTGTTCATCGAACCGGAAGGTCTGACCACCCATGAGCTGTATCCGAACGGGATATCCACAAGCCTGCCGTTCGACGTGCAATTGCAGATCGTGCAATCGATCCGCGGCATGGAAAACGCGCACATCGTGCGTCCGGGTTATGCGATCGAATACGACTACTTCGATCCACGCGACCTGAAGTACAGCTTGGAAACCAAAGTTATCGGCGGTCTGTTCTTCGCTGGCCAGATCAACGGCACCACCGGTTACGAAGAAGCTGGCGCCCAGGGTTTGCTGGCTGGCGCGAACGCCGCACTGCGTGCGAAAGGCAAAGAAGCCTGGTGCCCGCGTCGCGATGAGGCGTACATCGGAGTATTGGTCGACGACCTGATCACCCTCGGTACCCAAGAGCCGTACCGCATGTTCACTTCCCGTGCCGAATACCGCCTGATCCTGCGTGAGGACAACGCGGACCTGCGTCTGACCGAAAAAGGTCGCGAACTGGGTCTGGTCGATGACGCGCGTTGGGCTGCGTTCTGCAAGAAACGCGAAAGCATCGAACTCGAAGAACAGCGCCTGAAAAGCACTTGGGTTCGCCCGAATACGCAGCAGGGCGATGCGATTGCCGAGAAATTCGGCACGCCGCTGACTCACGAATACAACTTGCTCAACCTCTTGAGTCGTCCGGAAATCGACTACGCTGGTCTGGTCGAAGTGACCGGGCAGGGTGCCGAAGATCCACAGGTCGCCGAACAGGTAGAAATCAAGACCAAATACGCCGGTTACATCGACCGTCAACAGGACGAAATCGCCCGTCTGCGTGCAAGCGAAGACACGAAACTGCCTGTGGATATCGATTACACCAACATTTCCGGTCTCTCCAAGGAGATCCAGAGCAAGCTTGGCGCGACTCGTCCCGAGACGCTGGGCCAGGCTTCGCGGATCCCGGGTGTGACCCCGGCAGCGATTTCGCTGTTGATGATTCATTTGAAAAAACGCGGCGCGGGCCGTCAGTTGGAGCAAAGCGCTTGAGTTCTAAGGTCACTTCGCAACACGCCGAAGAGTTATCCACAGGAGCCCGCGAGCTCGGTGTCAATCTCACTGAAACCCAGCACGAATTGCTGCTGGGTTATCTGGCCCTGTTGATCAAATGGAACCAGGCCTACAACCTGACCGCCGTCCGCGATCCGGACGAAATGGTTTCCCGTCACTTGCTCGATAGCCTCAGCGTGATGTCGTTCATCGAAAACGGCCGCTGGCTGGATGTCGGTAGCGGCGGCGGCATGCCGGGGATCCCTTTGGCGATCCTGTATCCGGACTCGCAAGTGACCTGCCTGGACAGCAACGGCAAGAAAACCCGCTTCCTGACCCAGGTCAAACTCGAACTCAAACTGGATAACCTGCAAGTTATCCACAGTCGCGTCGAAGCGTTCCAGCCTGCACAGCCGTTCAACGGGATCATTTCCCGGGCGTTCAGCAGCATGGAGAACTTCACCAACTGGACTCGCCACCTTGGCGACGCCGATACACGCTGGCTGGCAATGAAGGGCGTCCATCCGGCCGATGAGCTGGTAGCATTGCCGGCAGACTTCAAACTCGATAGCGAACACGCCCTGGCCGTACCCGGTTGCCAAGGCCAACGCCATCTGCTGATACTGCGCCGCACGGCATGATTGGGAACACAAGCAAGAATGGCTAAGGTATTCGCGATAGCGAACCAGAAGGGTGGTGTGGGCAAGACCACCACCTGCATCAACCTCGCAGCATCCCTGGTCGCGACCAAGCGCCGGGTGCTGTTGATCGATCTCGATCCACAGGGCAACGCCACCATGGGTAGCGGTGTGGATAAACATGGCCTGGAAAACTCGGTCTACGACCTGCTGATCGGCGAATGCGATCTGGCCCAGGCCATGCACTACTCCGAACACGGCGGTTATCAACTGCTGCCGGCCAACCGCGATCTGACGGCGGCCGAAGTGGTGCTGCTGGAAATGCAGATGAAGGAAAGTCGTCTGCGCAGCGCGCTGGCGCCGATCCGTGAAAACTACGATTACATTCTGATCGACTGCCCGCCGTCGCTGTCGATGCTCACGCTGAACGCACTGGTCGCCGCTGACGGGGTGATTATCCCCATGCAATGCGAGTACTTTGCGCTCGAAGGTTTGAGCGACCTTGTGGATAACATCAAGCGCATCGCCGAACTGCTGAACCCGAACCTGAAAGTCGAAGGCCTGCTGCGGACCATGTACGACCCGCGCCTGAGCCTGATGAACGATGTATCGGCCCAGCTCAAGGAACACTTCGGCGATCAGCTGTACGACACGGTGATCCCGCGCAACATCCGCCTGGCCGAAGCCCCGAGCTACGGCATGCCGGCGCTGGCTTACGACAAGCAATCGCGTGGCGCGCTGGCCTATCTGGCCCTGGCGGGCGAGATGGTTCGCCGTCAGCGCAAAAATTCACGCATCGCCGCTGCTCAGCCAACTTAAGGAATCCCCATGGCCGTCAAGAAACGAGGTCTCGGACGAGGACTGGATGCACTGCTGAGCGGTCCGACTGTCAGCTCGCTGGAAGAACAAGCGGCGCAGGCTGACAGCCGTGAGTTGCAGCACCTGCCACTGGACCTGTTGCAGCGCGGCAAGTATCAGCCACGCCGGGACATGGATCCGCAGGCGCTGGAAGAGCTGGCGCAGTCGATCAAGGCTCAGGGCGTGATGCAGCCGATCGTGGTTCGCCCGATTGGTGGTGGCCGCTTTGAAATCATCGCCGGTGAACGTCGCTGGCGTGCAAGCCAGCAGGCCGGGCAGGAAACCATCCCGGCCATGGTCCGTGATGTGCCGGATGAAACCGCGATCGCCATTGCGCTGATCGAGAACATCCAGCGCGAAGACCTGAATCCGATCGAAGAAGCGGTGGCTCTGCAGCGCCTGCAGCAGGAATTCCAGCTCACCCAGCAACAGGTCGCCGAGGCTGTGGGTAAGTCCCGCGTCACCGTGGCCAACCTGTTGCGCCTGATTGCGCTGCCGGAAGTCATCAAGACCATGCTGTCCCACGGCGACCTGGAAATGGGCCATGCCCGTGCATTGCTCGGTCTGCCGGACAATCAGCAGGTGGAAGGGGCGCGACATGTTGTCGCACGCGGTCTTACCGTGCGCCAGACTGAAGCACTGGTTCGTCAGTGGTTGAGTGGCAAACCCGAGCCTGTCGAACCCTCCAAACCCGACCCGGATATCGCTCGCCTCGAGCAACGTCTGGCCGAGCGCCTAGGCTCTGCGGTGCAGATCCGCCACGGGAAGAAGGGAAAGGGTCAGTTGGTGATCGGTTACAACTCTCTCGATGAGCTTCAGGGTGTGCTCGCACACATCCGCTGAAACAATTCCTCTTGTAGCGCGCAGTCGGAAATCACTACCTGACAGTTGAATAGGGGCAGAACCGCCCCTATACTCTGCGCGCATTTTGTCGGCACAAATTATGCCAAGTTATTGAATTTCGGCAGCCGACCATTGGAGAGCAATAGTGATGGAAACCCGCAAGCCAAACCGCCTGCCGTTCCATCGCCTGGCGGTTTTTCCGGTGTTGATGGCTCAATTTGTCATTTTGCTCATTGCCGCTTTGGCGCTCTGGCAATGGCACGGAGTCGTTGCCGGATACTCGGGACTTTGCGGAGGCCTGATAGCCTTGCTGCCCAATGTTTATTTCGCTCACAAGGCATTTCGGTTTTCCGGCGCCCGAGCAGCCCAGTCCATCGTCCGGTCGTTCTACGCCGGCGAGGCAGGCAAACTGATTTTGACGGCAGTGCTGTTTGCACTGGTGTTTGCAGGTGTGAAGCCACTGGCGCCGATTGCTGTATTCGGCGCCTTCGTGCTGACTCAGTCGGTCAGCTGGTTCGCTCCCCTGCTGATGAGAACAAGACTTTCGAGACCTTAGGGCGTTTGAGGCAACCATGGCAGAAACAACCGCTTCGGGCTATATCCAGCACCACTTGCAGAACCTGACCTTCGGTCAGCTACCCAACGGCGGCTGGGGCTTTGCCCACACCGCAGCAGAAGCCAAGGAAATGGGTTTCTGGGCTTTCCACGTCGATACCCTCGGCTGGTCGGTCGCGCTGGGTCTGATTTTCGTTCTTCTTTTCCGCATGGCGGCCAAGAAGGCGACTTCCGGTCAGCCAGGTGCACTGCAGAACTTCGTTGAAGTGCTGGTCGAATTCGTCGATGGCAGCGTGAAAGACAGCTTCCATGGCCGTAGCCCGGTGATTGCACCGCTGGCACTGACCATCTTCGTCTGGGTGTTCCTGATGAACGCCGTCGACCTGGTACCGGTCGACTGGATTCCTCAGCTGGCCATCCTGATTTCCGGCGATCACCACATCCCGTTCCGCGCCGTGTCGACTACCGACCCGAACGCGACCTTGGGCATGGCGTTCTCGGTTTTCGCACTGATCATTTTCTATAGCATCAAGGTCAAGGGCCTCGGCGGCTTCATCGGCGAGCTGACCCTGCACCCGTTCGGCAGCAAGAACATCTTCGTTCAGGCGCTGCTGATCCCGGTGAACTTCCTGCTGGAATTCGTGACCCTGATCGCCAAACCGATCTCTCTGGCTCTGCGTCTGTTCGGCAACATGTATGCCGGCGAGCTGGTGTTCATCCTGATCGCTGTGATGTTCGGCAGCGGCCTGCTCTGGCTCAGCGGCCTGGGCGTAGTTCTGCAGTGGGCGTGGGCTGTGTTCCACATCCTGATCATCACCCTGCAGGCGTTCATCTTCATGATGCTGACCATCGTCTACCTGTCGATGGCGCACGAAGAAAACCATTAAGACCAGTCTCGACTAGTCTGATGTCCTTCCCGGTAAAACGGGAAGGGGCTCCTCACGGGGCACCATGAAACGATTTGTTTTACCGCTTTAATCTAAAAAACCTAAACCATACGACGTAAAAGTCGGGAGGAAAGATGGAAACTGTAGTTGGTCTAACCGCTATCGCTGTTGCACTGTTGATCGGCCTGGGCGCACTGGGTACCGCAATTGGTTTCGGCCTGCTGGGCGGCAAGTTCCTGGAAGGCGCAGCGCGTCAGCCAGAAATGGTTCCAATGCTGCAAGTTAAAATGTTCATCGTTGCCGGTCTGCTCGACGCCGTAACCATGATCGGTGTTGGTATCGCTCTGTTCTTCACCTTTGCGAACCCGTTCGTTGGTCAAATCGCTGGCTAATCATTCGGATTTTCCGAGTGATTTGGTGTGATGGACAACGTAACTGCGAGGTGTTGGCGTGAACATTAATGCGACCCTGATTGGCCAGTCCGTTGCGTTCCTGATTTTTGTACTGTTCTGCATGAAGTTCGTATGGCCTCCGGTCATCGCAGCTCTGCACGAACGTCAAAAGAAGATCGCTGATGGTCTGGACGCTGCCAGCCGAGCAGCTCGCGACCTGGAGTTGGCCCAAGAGAAAGCGGGTCAGCAACTGCGCGAAGCGAAAGCTCAGGCAGCTGAAATCATCGAGCAAGCCAAGAAACGCGGTAACCAGATTGTCGAAGAGGCCGTTGAAAAGGCCCGCGTCGACGCTGACCGTGTGAAGGTTCAGGCTCAAGCCGAGATCGAACAGGAACTGAACAGTGTCAAAGACAAGCTGCGCGCCCAAGTGGGCTTGCTGGCTGTCGGCGGCGCCGAGAAGATCCTGGGTGCCACAATCGATCAAAACGCGCACGCAGAGCTGGTTAACCAACTGGCTGCTGAAATCTAAGCGAGGGCGATCATGGCAGAACTGACCACGTTGGCCCGACCTTACGCTAAGGCGGCCTTCGAGCACGCTCAGGCCCACCAGCAACTGGCCAATTGGTCAGCCATGCTCGGCCTGGCTGCAGCGGTGTCGCAAGACGACACCATGCAGCGCGTGCTCAAGGCCCCGCGACTGACGAGCGCAGAAAAGGCCGCCACGTTCATTGACGTGTGCGGCGACAAGTTTGATGCCAAGGCACAGAACTTCATCAATGTCGTTGCCGAAAACGACCGTCTCCCGCTTCTGCCGGAGATTGCTGCTCTGTTCGACCTGTACAAGGCCGAACAAGAGAAATCGGTAGACGTTGAAGTGACCAGTGCTTTTGCATTGAACCAAGAACAGCAAGACAAACTCGCCAAGGTTCTCAGTGCACGACTCAACCGGGAAGTGCGCCTGCAAGTTGCGGAGGATGCTGCCCTTATAGGTGGTGTCGTTATCCGCGCCGGCGACCTGGTTATCGATGGCTCGATTCGCGGCAAAATCGCGAAACTTGCCGAAGCATTGAAATCTTGAGTTTGAAGGGGCAGCAGAGCAATGCAGCAACTCAATCCTTCCGAAATAAGTGAAATTATCAAGGGCCGCATCGACAAGCTCGATGTGACCTCCCAAGCCCGTAACGAAGGCACTGTCGTCAGCGTATCTGACGGCATCGTGCGGATTCACGGTCTGGCCGACGTCATGTACGGCGAGATGATCGAGTTTCCGGGCGGCGTCTACGGTATGGCCCTCAACCTGGAGCAAGACTCCGTAGGTGCCGTTGTATTGGGCTCCTACCAGTCTCTGGCTGAAGGCATGAGCGCCAAGTGCACCGGCCGCATCCTCGAAGTTCCGGTTGGTAAGGAACTGCTGGGTCGCGTTGTCGACGCACTGGGTAACCCTGTTGACGGCAAAGGTCCGCTGAACAACACCTTGACCGACGCGGTCGAGAAAGTTGCTCCAGGCGTGATCTGGCGTAAGTCGGTAGACCAGCCTGTACAGACTGGCTACAAGGCTGTCGATGCCATGATCCCTGTCGGCCGTGGCCAGCGTGAGCTGATCATCGGTGACCGTCAGATCGGTAAGACCGCTCTGGCGATCGACGCGATCATCAACCAGAAAGACAGCGGCATTTTCTGCGTCTACGTTGCAATCGGTCAGAAACAATCGACCATCGCCAACGTGGTTCGCAAGCTGGAAGAAAACGGCGCCCTGGCCAACACGATCATCGTGGCTGCCAGTGCTTCGGAATCTCCTGCACTGCAATTCCTGGCACCGTACTCCGGTTGCACCATGGGTGAATTCTTCCGCGACCGCGGTGAAGACGCGCTGATCGTTTATGACGATCTGTCCAAGCAAGCAGTGGCTTACCGCCAGATTTCCCTGCTGCTGCGCCGTCCACCAGGCCGTGAAGCTTACCCAGGCGACGTGTTCTATCTCCACTCCCGTCTGCTGGAGCGCGCATCCCGCGTTTCGGAAGAATACGTAGAGAAGTTCACCAACGGCGCAGTGACCGGCAAAACCGGTTCCCTGACCGCACTGCCGATCATCGAAACCCAGGCTGGCGACGTTTCCGCGTTCGTTCCGACCAACGTGATTTCCATCACCGACGGTCAGATCTTCCTGGAATCGGCCATGTTCAACTCGGGCATCCGCCCTGCAGTGAACGCCGGTGTTTCGGTATCCCGTGTGGGTGGTGCCGCTCAGACCAAGATCATCAAGAAGCTGTCCGGTGGTATCCGTACCGCTCTGGCTCAGTACCGTGAACTGGCGGCATTCGCCCAGTTCGCTTCTGACCTGGACGAAGCGACCCGTAAGCAACTTGAGCATGGTCAGCGCGTTACCGAGCTGATGAAGCAGAAGCAATACGCACCAATGTCGATCGCTGACATGGCGCTGTCGCTGTATGCCGCTGAGCGTGGGTTCCTGACTGACGTTGAAATCGCCAAGATCGGCAGCTTCGAACAAGCGCTGATTGCTTTCTTCAACCGCGATCACGCCGATTTGATGGCGAAGATCAACGTGAAGGGTGACTTCAATGACGAAATCGACGCTGGCATGAAAGCCGGTATCGAGAAGTTCAAGGCCACCCAAACCTGGTAAGCCGCAGCGGGAGCCGCAAGGCTCCCGCTTGCTAACCTGATAGGTGTTACATGGCAGGCGCAAAAGAGATTCGCAGTAAGATTGCGAGCATCAAAAGCACGCAAAAGATTACCAGCGCCATGGAAAAAGTGGCGGTCAGCAAAATGCGCAAGGCACAAATGCGCATGGCTGCTAGCCGTCCTTATGCGGAGCGTATCCGCCAGGTAATTGGGCATCTGGCCAACGCCAACCCGGAATACCGCCACCCGTTCATGATCGACCGCGCCATCAAGCGCGTTGGTTATGTCGTAGTGAGCAGTGACCGTGGTCTGTGCGGCGGCTTGAACACCAACCTGTTCAAGGCCCTGGTCAAGGACATGGCGGTAAACCGCGAAAACGGCGTCGAGATTGATCTGTGTGTCGTTGGTAGCAAGGGTGCGGCCTTTTTCCGCAACTTCGGCGGTAACGTCGTTGCAGCTATCAGCCACCTGGGTGAAGAGCCGTCGATCAATGATCTGATCGGCAGCGTCAAGGTGATGCTGGATGCTTATCTGGACGGCCGTATTGACCGCCTGTCCGTGGTATCCAACAAGTTCATCAACACCATGACGCAACAGCCTACCGTGGAGCAGTTGATTCCACTGGTGGCAACCCCGGATCAAGAACTCAAGCACCACTGGGACTATCTCTACGAACCGGATGCCAAGGAGCTGCTGGACGGCTTGATGGTCCGTTACGTGGAGTCGCAGGTCTACCAGGCGGTGGTCGAGAACAACGCGGCTGAACAAGCTGCGCGGATGATCGCGATGAAGAACGCTACCGACAACGCCGGTGATTTGATCAGCGATTTGCAGCTGATCTACAACAAGGCGCGTCAGGCTGCGATCACCCAAGAGATCTCGGAAATCGTCGGCGGCGCTGCCGCGGTTTAACGGTTCAAATATTCAGAGGATCCAGCTATGAGTAGCGGACGTATCGTTCAAATCATCGGCGCCGTTATCGACGTGGAATTTCCACGCGACAGCGTACCGAGCATCTACAACGCGCTGACAGTTCAAAGCGCGGCCGCAACCACTCTGGAAGTTCAGCAACAGCTGGGCGACGGCGTGGTTCGCACCATTGCGATGGGTTCCACCGAGGGCTTGAAGCGCGGTCTGGAAGTTACCGATTCTGGCGCAGCCATCTCCGTACCGGTCGGTAAAGCGACCCTGGGCCGGATCATGGACGTCCTCGGTAACCCGATCGACGAAGCTGGCCCGATCGACACCGACGAGCGTTGGGGCATTCACCGTCCAGCGCCTTCGTTCGCTGAACAGGCAGGCGGCAACGACCTGCTGGAAACCGGCATCAAGGTTATCGACCTGGTTTGCCCGTTTGCCAAAGGCGGTAAAGTCGGTCTGTTCGGTGGTGCCGGTGTAGGCAAAACCGTAAACATGATGGAACTGATCCGTAACATCGCCATCGAGCACAGCGGTTATTCCGTGTTCGCCGGTGTGGGTGAGCGTACTCGTGAGGGTAACGACTTCTACCACGAGATGAAGGACTCCAACGTTCTGGACAAAGTGGCATTGGTTTACGGTCAGATGAACGAGCCGCCGGGAAACCGTCTGCGCGTAGCACTGACCGGCCTGACCATGGCCGAGAAGTTCCGTGACGAAGGTAACGACGTTCTGCTGTTCGTCGACAACATCTATCGTTACACCCTGGCCGGTACTGAAGTATCCGCACTGCTGGGCCGTATGCCTTCGGCAGTAGGTTACCAGCCGACCCTGGCTGAAGAGATGGGCGTTCTGCAAGAACGTATCACTTCGACCAAGGAAGGTTCGATCACTTCGATCCAAGCGGTATACGTACCTGCGGACGACTTGACTGACCCGTCGCCAGCGACCACGTTTGCTCACTTGGACGCCACCGTCGTTCTGTCCCGTGACATCGCTTCCCTGGGTATCTACCCAGCGGTAGACCCACTGGACTCGACTTCGCGTCAGCTGGACCCGAACGTGATCGGCAACGATCACTACGAGACCGCTCGTGGTGTTCAGTACGTGCTGCAGCGTTACAAAGAACTGAAGGACATCATCGCGATCCTGGGTATGGACGAGCTGTCGGAAGCCGACAAGCAGTTGGTAAACCGTGCTCGTAAGATCCAGCGTTTCTTGTCGCAGCCGTTCTTCGTGGCTGAAGTCTTCACCGGTGCTTCGGGTAAATACGTTTCCCTGAAAGACACCATTGCTGGCTTCAAAGGCATCCTCAACGGTGACTACGACCACCTGCCAGAACAAGCGTTCTACATGGTTGGCGGCATCGAAGAAGCGATCGAGAAAGCCAAGAAACTGTAATCCCGGCGCCCGGCAACGGGCGCTCATTTAGGTTGAGGCAATCAGATGGCTATGACAGTCCATTGCGATATCGTCAGCGCGGAAGGAGAAATCTTTTCCGGCCTGGTCGAGATGGTGATTGCGCACGGTGCTCTGGGTGATCTTGGTATCGCTCTGGGCCACGCGCCGCTGATCACGAATCTCAAGCCGGGTCCGATCCGCCTGATCAAGCAAGGCGGGGAAGCCGAGGTGTTCTACATCTCCGGTGGTTTCCTCGAGGTTCAGCCGAACATGGTCAAGGTGCTTGCCGATACCGTGCAACGTGCCGCCGACCTGGATGAAGCTCAGGCTCAAGCAGCTCTCAAGGCTGCCGAAGCTGCTCTGCATGAGAAGAGCGCAGATTTCGACTACGGAGCTGCGTCCGCACGTCTGGCCGAGGCTGCAGCTCAGCTGCGCACCGTCCAGCAGATCCGCAAGAAGTTTGGCGGTTAATCCGTCAGCCACTTGTTGTGCGATTGATAAAAAAGGGTAGCCTCGGCTACCCTTTTTTCTTTTCCGACTTTCAAAAACCCGGTCGCAGTTGCTGACCACCCAGGATTGGTAGCCAGTCATGTCTCTTGAAATCGTTATCCTCGCGGCCGGTCAAGGCACCCGTATGCGTTCGGCACTGCCGAAAGTGCTGCACCCGATTGCCGGTGACTCGATGCTCGGCCATGTTATCCACAGTGCCCGTCAACTTGATCCACAGCGCATTCACGTGGTCATCGGCCATGGCGCCGATGTGGTGCGCGAGCGGCTGGCCGCCGATGATCTCAATTTCGTGTTGCAGGACAAGCAGTTGGGCACCGGTCATGCGACTGCCCAGGCAGTGCCGTTCATCACCGCCGACACTGTTCTGATTCTCTATGGTGACGTGCCGCTGATCGAAGTCGAAACCCTGCAGCGTCTGCTCAAGCACGTTGTGCCAGGGCAGATGGGATTGCTGACCGTCGAACTGGACGACCCGACCGGTTATGGCCGCATCGTGCGCGACGCCGGCGGCAAGGTCGCGGCGATTGTTGAGCACAAGGACGCCAGCGAAGCACAACGAGCGATCACTGAAGGCAATACCGGCATTCTTGCGGTGCCTGCCAGCCATCTGGCTGACTGGATGGGTCGCCTGTCGAACAACAACGCCCAGGGCGAGTATTACCTGACCGACGTGATTGAAATGGCGGTCGGTGATGGCCTGGTGGTTGCGACCGAGCAACCCCATGATCCGATGGAAGTGCAGGGCGCCAACGATCGCAAGCAACTGTCCGAACTGGAGCGCCACTATCAGTTGCGCGCTGGCCGTCGTCTGATGGCTCAGGGTGTGACCCTGCGCGATCCGGCGCGGTTTGATGTGCGTGGTGAAGTGACCGTTGGTCGCGATGTGCTGATCGACATCAACGTCATTCTCGAAGGCAAAGTGGTCATCGAAGACGACGTGGTGATCGGCCCGAACTGTGTGATCAAGGACAGTACTCTGCGCAAAGGCGTGGTGATCAAGGCCAACAGTCATATCGAAGGTGCAGTGCTCGGTGAAGGCAGCGATGCCGGCCCGTTTGCACGCCTGCGCCCGGGCACCGTGCTGGAGGCTCGCGCCCATGTGGGTAACTTTGTCGAACTGAAAAACGCCCGCATGGGCGAGGGCGCCAAGGCCGGACACCTGACCTATCTGGGCGACGCCGAGATCGGTGCCCGCACCAACATCGGCGCCGGCACCATCACCTGCAACTACGATGGTGCGAACAAATGGAAAACCGTGTTAGGCGAAGATGTGTTCATCGGCTCCAACAACTCGCTGGTGGCGCCTGTGGATATCTCCGCGGGTGCAACCACCGCAGCCGGTTCGACCATCACCCAGAATGTGGATAACGCCCAGTTGGCCGTCGGCCGTGCGCGGCAGAAGAACATCGATGGCTGGAAGCGGCCGGAGAAGATCAAGAAGAGCTGAGTTATCCACAGCGCTTCGATCTGAAAAATCGCTGCCTACGGGCAGCGATTTTTTTTCATCCCCCGTCTTGACGGTTTTGCTGCGATAGGTTTTGATTGCTTTCATTATCTTTCGAATCGAAACTTAGCGCGCCATGTCGAAACGCAACACACCCCAACGTCGCCACAACATTCTGGCCTTGCTCAATGAGCAGGGCGAAGTCAGTGTCGACGAGCTCGCCAAGCGTTTCGAAACCTCGGAAGTTACGATTCGCAAGGATCTGGCCGCACTGGAAAGCCATGGTCTGCTACTGCGCCGTTACGGCGGAGCGATCACCATGCCTCAGGAACTGGTGGCCGACGTCAGTCAGAACGTTTCCAAATACAAACAGGCGATTGCTCGCGCTGCGGTCAGCCGTATTCGCGAACACGCCCGCATCATCATCGACAGCGGCAGCACCACGGCCGCGATGATTCCCGAGCTCGGCCAGCAGCCGGGCCTGGTGGTGATGACCAACTCCCTGCACGTCGCCAACGCCCTGAGCGAACTCGAACACGAACCAGTCCTGCTGATGACCGGTGGTACCTGGGATCCCCATTCGGAATCCTTTCAGGGCCAGGTCGCCGAGCAGGTACTACGCTCTTACGACTTCGATCAGTTGTTTATCGGTGCCGATGGCATCGATCTGGTGCGTGGCACCACCACGTTCAATGAACTGCTCGGCCTGAGCCGGGTGATGGCGGAAGTGGCGCGGGAAGTGATCGTGATGGTCGAGGCCGACAAGATCGGCCGCAAGATTCCAAACCTGGAGCTGCCGTGGAGCAGTGTCCATACCCTAATCACCGATGATCGCCTGCCGCAGGAGGCACGGGATCAGATTCAGGCTCGCGGTATCAATTTGATTTGCGCGACGGTCAGTCAGGAGAAATAAGCATGTGTGGAATTGTCGGCGCGGTAGCTGAACGTAACATCACCGCCATCCTGGTCGAGGGCCTCAAGCGCCTCGAATACCGGGGTTATGACAGTGCCGGTGTGGCGGTGTACACCAATGACGGCACGCTGGAACGCACCCGTCGCGTGGGCAAGGTCAGTGAACTGGACGCAGCCCTGGCTGAACATCCGCTGATTGGCCGTCTCGGTATCGCCCACACCCGCTGGGCAACCCATGGCGCGCCGAGCGAACGCAACGCCCACCCGCATTTCTCCGGCAACGTCGCGGTGGTGCACAACGGCATCATCGAAAATCATGAAGCGCTGCGTGAACAACTCAAGGCGCAGGGTTACGTGTTCTCTTCCGACACCGATACCGAAGTCATCGCCCACCTGCTGACCGAAAAACTCAAGGCGCTGCCGGACCTGTCCGACGCCCTGAAGGCAACGGTCAAGGAACTGCATGGCGCCTACGGTCTGGCGGTTATCCACGCGCTGCAACCGGATCGCCTGGTCGCGGCTCGCAGTGGCAGCCCGCTGGTGATCGGTCTGGGCCTGGGCGAAAACTTCCTCGCTTCCGACCAACTGGCCCTGCGTCAGGTCACCGACCGTTTCATGTACCTGGAAGAGGGCGATATCGCCGAAATCCAGCGTGACAAGGTGCAGATCTGGGACGTGACCGGCAAAGCCGTCGAGCGCCAGACCGTGCAGTACACCGACGGTGCCGAAGCCGCCGACAAAGGCGAGTTCCGCCACTACATGCTCAAGGAAATCCACGAGCAGCCATCCGTGGTGCAACGCACGCTGGAAGGTCGATTGAGCTCGGATCAGGTGCTGGTGCAGGCGTTCGGCCCGCAGGCCGCCGAACTGTTCGCCAAGGTGCGCAATGTGCAGATCGTGGCGTGCGGCACCAGTTATCACGCCGGTATGGTTGCCCGTTACTGGCTCGAAGAGCTGGCGGGGATTCCGTGTCAGGTCGAAGTTGCCAGTGAGTTCCGCTACCGCAAGGTGGTGGTGCAGCCGGATACACTGTTCGTCACCATCTCCCAGTCCGGCGAAACCGCCGACACCCTGGCCGCCCTGCGCAACGCCAAGGAGCTGGGTTTCCTCGGCAGCCTGGCAATCTGCAACGTCGGCATCAGTTCGCTGGTGCGCGAATCCGACCTGACCCTGCTGACCCAGGCCGGTCGCGAAATCGGCGTGGCCTCGACCAAGGCGTTCACCACGCAACTGGTCGGCCTGCTGCTGCTGACCCTGTCCTTGGGTCAGGTCCGCGGCACTCTGGAAAAAGGCGTTGAAGCCCGACTGGTCGAAGAATTGCGTCGCCTGCCAACTCGCTTGGGTGAAGCGCTGGCCATGGACAGCACCGTGGAAAAAATCGCCGAACTGTTCGCCGACAAGAACCACACCCTGTTCCTCGGTCGTGGTGCGCAATACCCGGTAGCGATGGAAGGGGCGCTGAAGCTCAAGGAAATCTCTTACATCCACGCTGAAGCCTATCCGGCCGGCGAACTGAAGCATGGCCCGCTGGCACTTGTGGATAACGACATGCCGGTGGTCACCGTGGCGCCGAACAACGAACTGCTCGAGAAGCTCAAGTCCAACCTGCAGGAAGTCCGTGCACGTGGCGGCGAACTGATCGTGTTCGCTGACGAAAAGGCCGGTATGACCAACGGCGAAGGCACCCACGTGGTGCAGATGCCACACATCCACGACATCCTGTCGCCGATCCTCTACACCATCCCGCTGCAACTGCTGTCGTACTACGTCGCTGTGCTCAAAGGCACCGACGTGGACCAGCCGCGCAACCTGGCGAAGTCGGTGACGGTGGAATAAGTTATCCACAAGGGTAACCCGTAATAAACGGTCACAGCCTGGAGGCCCATTGGGGCCTCCAGGTTGTGGCATGTTCCCCACTTTTTGTTACCGAACACCCCAGCAAGGCGCAACGCCACGCTTCTGTAACAGTCCCCTGCCGCTCAAAACACTCCCTGTAAAAAAACTGAAATACGCCGCAACCCTTGATTTTGGCGCTCTCCAGCCATGTCTGCGGTTCTTGTTGGATAGCTTCTCAACAAGTTGGCCGTTCAATTGCATATGCTTGTATGTACAAGTAAAGACGTATTCATACGAGTTGAAAGAAACCGAGCATCACGTCCACTGATTCGCTTGTCGCGCATTGAGGCGCACAAGCCGCTTGCCCATCGCCAGGGTTGGTTTGAATTGATCGCTGAGGAGTCTTTTTCGTGACTGACAATAAGCCTACAAAATTCCGCAATGTCGAAATCCGCGCCGCCCGCGGCAACAAGCTGACCGCCAAGAGCTGGCTGACCGAAGCGCCGCTGCGCATGCTGATGAACAACCTCGACCCGGAAGTGGCCGAGAACCCGAAAGAGCTGGTGGTCTACGGTGGCATCGGCCGCGCTGCGCGCAACTGGGAGTGCTACGACAAGATCGTCGAAAGCCTGACCAACCTGAACGACGACGAGACCCTGCTGGTGCAATCCGGCAAGCCGGTCGGCGTGTTCAAGACCCACAGCAATGCCCCGCGCGTACTGATCGCCAACTCCAACCTGGTGCCGCACTGGGCGACCTGGGAACACTTCAACGAACTCGACGCCAAAGGCCTGGCCATGTACGGCCAGATGACCGCCGGCAGCTGGATCTACATCGGCAGCCAGGGCATCGTCCAGGGCACCTACGAAACCTTCGTCGAAGCCGGTCGCCAGCATTACAACTCCAACCTCAAGGGCCGCTGGGTCCTGACCGCCGGCCTCGGCGGCATGGGTGGCGCTCAGCCGCTGGCCGCGACCCTGGCCGGTGCCTGCTCGCTGAACATTGAATGCCAGCAGGTGAGCATCGATTTCCGCCTGAAAAGCCGTTACGTCGACGAGCAAGCCAAAGACCTCGACGACGCGCTGGCGCGCATTGAGAAGTACACCAAAGAAGGCAAGGCGATCTCCATCGCGCTGCTCGGCAACGCCGCGGAAATCCTCCCGGAACTGGTCCGTCGCGGCGTGCGCCCGGACATGGTCACCGACCAGACCAGCGCCCACGACCCATTGAACGGTTACCTGCCGGCCGGCTGGACCTGGGACGAATACCGCGCCCGCGCCAAGACCGAACCGGCCGCGGTGATCAAGGCCGCCAAGCAATCGATGGCCGTCCACGTCAAAGCCATGCTCGACTTCCAGAAGCAAGGCATCCCGACCTTCGACTACGGCAACAACATCCGTCAGATGGCTCAGGAAGAAGGCGTGGAAAACGCTTTCGACTTCCCGGGTTTCGTCCCGGCCTACATCCGCCCACTGTTCTGCCGTGGCATCGGCCCGTTCCGCTGGGCGGCGCTGTCGGGTGATCCACAGGACATCTACAAGACCGACGCCAAGGTCAAAGAGCTGATCCCGGACGACGCGCACCTGCACAACTGGCTGGACATGGCCCGCGAGCGCATCAGCTTCCAGGGTCTGCCGGCGCGGATCTGCTGGGTCGGCCTGGGCCAGCGCGCCAAGCTCGGCCTGGCGTTCAACGAAATGGTCCGTCGTGGCGAGCTGTCGGCACCGATCGTGATCGGTCGCGATCACCTCGACTCCGGCTCGGTCTCCAGCCCGAACCGCGAAACCGAATCGATGCAGGACGGCTCCGATGCAGTGTCCGACTGGCCACTGCTCAACGCCCTGCTGAACACCGCGAGCGGCGCGACCTGGGTGTCGTTGCACCACGGTGGCGGCGTCGGCATGGGCTTCTCGCAGCACTCGGGCATGGTGATCGTCTGCGACGGGACCGACGAAGCGGCCGAGCGTATCGCTCGCGTGCTGCACAACGATCCGGGCACTGGTGTGATGCGCCACGCCGATGCCGGTTACCAGATCGCCATCGACTGCGCCAAGGAGCAGGGCCTGAACCTGCCAATGATTACTTCGGTTAAAGGAGCCTGAACATGACTGCACTGAACCTGATCCCTGGTCAACTGAGCCTGTCCCAACTGCGTGACGTCTACCAGAACCCGGTCAAACTGACCCTCGATTACAGCGCTGCTGCGCAGATCGAAGCCAGCGTTGCCTGCGTCGAGCAAATCCTCGCCGAGAACCGCACTGCCTACGGTATCAACACCGGTTTCGGCCTGCTGGCCTCGACCCGCATCGCCAGCGAAGACCTGGAAAACCTCCAGCGCTCGCTGGTGCTGTCCCATGCCGCTGGCGTTGGTCAGCCGATCAGCGATGAGCTGGTGCGTCTGGTGATGGTGCTCAAGGTCAACAGCCTGAGCCGTGGTTTCTCTGGCATTCGTCGCGTGGTGATCGATGCGTTGATCGCCCTGATCAATGCCGAGGTTTACCCGCACATTCCGTTGAAAGGTTCGGTCGGCGCATCCGGCGACCTGGCACCGCTGGCGCACATGTCGCTGGTACTGCTGGGCGAAGGCAAGGCGCGTTACAAGGGTGAGTGGATGGAAGCGACCGAGGCGCTGAAAGTCGCCGGTCTGACCCCGCTGACACTGGCGGCGAAGGAAGGTCTGGCGCTGCTCAACGGTACTCAGGTCTCTACCGCATTCGCGCTGCGCGGCCTGTTCGAAGGTGAAGACCTGTTTGCCGGCGCGCTGGCGCTGGGTGGTCTTACAGTTGAAGCGGTGCTCGGTTCGCGCTCGCCGTTCGACGCCCGCATCCACGCCGCCCGTGGTCAGAAAGGCCAGATTGACACCGCTGCTGCTTACCGCGATCTGCTGGGCGAGCGCAGTGAAGTGTCCGATTCGCACCAGAATTGCGAAAAGGTCCAGGACCCGTACTCGCTGCGCTGCCAGCCGCAAGTCATGGGCGCCTGCCTGACTCAGTTCCGTCAGGCTGCCGAGGTGCTGGTGATCGAAGCCAACGCCGTGTCCGACAACCCATTGGTATTCGCGGCTGAAGGCGACGTGATTTCCGGCGGCAACTTCCACGCCGAACCGGTGGCCATGGCTGCCGACAACATGGCTTTGGCCATTGCGGAAATCGGTTCGCTGAGCGAGCGCCGTATCTCGTTGATGATGGACAAGCACATGTCGCAATTGCCGCCGTTCCTGGTGGCCAATGGCGGCGTGAACTCCGGTTTCATGATCGCTCAGGTGACCGCTGCGGCCCTGGCCAGCGAGAACAAGGCACTGGCCCATCCGCATTCGGTGGATAGCCTGCCGACTTCCGCCAACCAGGAAGACCACGTGTCGATGGCCCCGGCTGCCGGCAAGCGTCTGTGGGAAATGGCCGAGAACACTCGCGGGATTCTCGCGGTGGAATGGCTGGCGGCGGCGCAAGGTCTGGACCTGCGCAACGGCCTGAAGACCTCGACCAAACTGGAACAGGCCCGGGCGATTCTACGTCGCGAAGTGCCGTTCTATGAGAAGGACCGCTTCTTTGCGCCGGATATCAATGTGGCGACCGAGCTGCTGGCTTCGCGGACTCTGAATGAGTTGGTTCCGGCGAACTTGCTGCCGAGTCTGTAAGTGCCTCATCGCCAACAGGCTGTCTTCCACTCTGCGTGGAGGCCGGCCTGTTGGCGTTTCGATTTTTGCGTCGAATAACAATAAATAAGGACGAAAAATGCAGCAGCCAGCAAAAGGTTTGAAACGCGGGCTTTCGGCCCGACACATTCGCTTCATGGCCCTGGGATCCGCAATCGGTACCGGGTTGTTCTACGGTTCTGCCTCGGCCATCCAGATGGCCGGTCCTGCCGTTCTGCTCGCTTACCTGATCGGTGGCGCGGCGGTGTTCATGGTCATGCGCGCCCTGGGCGAGATGGCGGTGCACAACCCGGTCGCCGGCTCGTTCGGGCATTACGCGAGCACCTATCTCGGCCCGATGGCGGGCTTCATCCTCGGTTGGACCTACGCGTTCGAAATGGTCATCGTCGGCATGGCCGATGTGACGGCGTTCGGCATCTACATGGGGTTCTGGTTTCCGGAAGTCTCGCGCTGGATCTGGGTGCTCGGCATTGTTTCGGTGGTCGGCGGCCTGAACCTGTGCAACGTCAAAGTCTTCGGTGAAATGGAGTTCTGGCTGTCGTTGCTCAAGGTCGCGGCTATCGTCGCGATGATCCTCGGCGGCTTCGGCATCATGTTGTTCGGCATCAGCACCGCCCCCGGTCAGGCGACCGATATCAGCAACCTGTGGACCCAGGGCGGTTTCATGCCCAATGGCATAGGTGGCCTGATCGCCTCGTTTGCGGTGGTGATGTTTGCCTTCGGTGGTATCGAAATCATCGGTGTGACTGCCGGTGAAGCCAAGGACCCGCACCGTGTGCTGCCCAAGGCGATCAACGCCGTGCCGCTGCGCATCCTGCTGTTCTATGTGCTGACGATGCTGGTGCTGATGTCGATCTTCCCGTGGCAGCAGATTGGCAGCCAGGGCAGCCCGTTCGTGCAGATTTTTGACCACTTGGGCATCAGCTCGGCGGCCACGATTCTGAACATTGTGGTGATCTCGGCGGCGGTGTCGGCCATCAACAGCGACATTTTCGGTGCGGGCCGCATGATGTACGGCCTGGCTCAGCAAGGGCATGCGCCGAAAGGCTTCGCGCGCCTGTCACGCAATGGCGTGCCGTGGCTGACGGTGATTGTGATGAGCTGCGCGCTGCTGCTGGGCGTGTTGCTGAACTACCTGATCCCGGAAAACGTGTTCCTGCTGATCGCTTCCATCGCGACCTTCGCCACGGTGTGGGTCTGGCTGATGATTCTGTTCACCCAGGTGGCCATGCGTCGTTCCATGACGGCCGAGCAGGTGGCGCAACTGAAATTCCCGGTACCGTTCTGGCCGTACGCACCGATGGCGGCGATTGCCTTCATGCTGTTCGTGTTCGGCGTGCTGGGTTACTTCCCGGACACCCAGGCAGCGCTGATCGTCGGCGTGGTCTGGATCGTGTTGCTGGTGCTGGCTTATCTGACGTGGGTCAAACCGGCGGCCGGGCAGGCTGCGCGGGTGACCAGCGATCAGCCGGTTTCTCAGCCTTGATCTGATCGAAGGGGGCGCCCGGGATATACCGGCGCCCCATTCACGCATCACTTCTTCGGCGATTTGCTGCCGTTGGGGATGTGCAGGTAAGACATCACGCTTTCGGTCAGCTCGGTCGCCAGTTTGACCGCTTCCTTGTTGCGCGCCATTACGCCCGCGACCAGTCCCTCGATCAGTGCCAGCATGGCCACGTTGGAGCTGGTCAGCACCGGATGATCGCAGGGTGCAAACAGCACATGCTCGGCAATGCTGGTGAGCGGCGAGGCCGGTGAGTCGGTGATCGCCAGTACCGACGCGCCGCGTTGGTTGGCGAATCGGGCGAGTTGCAGGGTGTCGAGGGAATAACGCGGCAGGGAAATCGCCAGCAACACATCCTGATCGGTGATCGCGGCCAGTCGGTACGCGGCGTTTTCGTTGCCGCCCTCCATGCTGATGGCGGTAGCGTCGGCGCAGAACGGCATCAGGGTCGAGGCGGCGAGGCCGGCGAAGTAGACGCTGTTGCCGAACCCGAGGATATAGATCTTGCGCGCAGTGGTCAGCCGGGTGACGAACGCTTCGAAGGCCTCGGCGTGGTTGTTGGTCGCCGCCGTGGCCAGGTTGCTGCTGGCGCTCTCGATCTGTTCATGCAGGCCGAACGCTCCGCCCGGACGATGAGCCAGTTCATTACGCAGCTTGTCGACCGGCGATACCATCTGCTGCAACGTCGCTACCAGTTCAGCCCTCATGCCCATGTAGCCACCGAGGTCCATCGCCTTGGCCAGTCGGTTGACGGCGGCGGGCGAGGTCGATGTTTCGTGGGCCATTTCCTCGATCGTCAGCGTCGCGGCTTTCAGCGGATGACGCAGGATGAAGTCAGCCACCTTGCGCAGCGACGGCGGCAGATCGGCAACGATTTCCGCCAGTTTGCGCATGACCGGTGCGGCGTAGACCGTGGTGTCTTTCGATGGGCTGGGCATATCCGGATCAACAGTTCCTGAAAGTGAGAGAAGGGCTGCGCCTGACAAGGTTGGCTGGAGTGTATCCGAAGCCAACCGTTGCAGGACAACGCCGAGCGAAGCGGTCGGGCTTACTTCAGGCTCCCGGCCAGAAACTGCTGGAGGCGTTCTGACTGCGGATTGACCAGCACTTCACGTGGATCTCCGCGCTCCTCGACCAGCCCTTTGTGCAGGAACACCAATTGATTGGAAACCTCACGGGCGAAGCCCATTTCGTGGGTCACAACCACCATGGTGCGACCCTCCTGGGCGAGGTCCTGCATGACCCGCAGCACTTCGCCCACCAGTTCGGGATCGAGCGCCGAAGTCGGTTCGTCGAACAGCATCACTTCCGGTTCCATGGCCAGTGCGCGGGCAATCGCCACGCGCTGCTGTTCGCCACCCGACATGTGGGCGGGCCAGGCATCCTTGCGATGCGCCACGCCGACCTTGTTCAAATAGTGCTCGGCCTTTTCCCGGGCCTCTTTCTTGCCCACGCCCAGTACATGCACCGGGGCTTCCATGACGTTTTCCAGGGCGCTCATGTGCGACCACAGATTGAAGTGCTGAAACACCATCGACAACCGTGAACGCATGCGTTGCAACTGCCGGGGTTCGGCTGCCTTGAGTCCGCCCAGTTTGTTGGCCACCAGTTTCAGCGGTTCGCCATTGAGCACGATGCTGCCGGCGTTGGGTTGTTCCAGCAGGTTGATGCAACGCAGGAAGGTGCTTTTGCCTGACCCGCTGGAGCCGATGATGCTGATCACATCGCCAGCCTGGGCCTGCAGGGACACGCCCTTGAGCACCTGGTGGGCGCCGTAGCTTTTGTGCAGGTCCTGAATTTCAAGTTTGTACATGGTGTGAACTCTCTGGCATCAGTCGCTGAGCAAGCGGCCTTGGCGAATAGGGGTGAAACCGGCGACCTTGGCCAGCCACAGACCGGGCTGGGCAAAGCGCAGGCGTTCGCGGGCATAGAGCACGCCGTCGGTGCAGGCGCGGACGATGCTGTGACGGTCGTTGAGCGGATCATGGACTTCGAAAAGAGGATCGCCGACCTTGACCCGCGCCCCTAGCGGTTGCAGGAAACTGACCACGCCCGGGTGCGGCGCACAGGCGTACTGCGCGCCGGCGAACGGCATCGCTTCGCAACGGCTCGACGGTGCTGGCGGCCATTCACCGCTGATCAATCCCTGTTCGGCGAGGTAGCCGAGAATCGCCTGCGCACTGTGAGTGCATTGCTCGCGTTCGGTGTCGGCCATGCCGCGCAATTCGATGGTGGTCGCCGCGCAGGCCAAGGGAATATTGGCTTCCGGGAACAGTTCGGTCAGGCGCAGCCACGGCACCGCGCAAGCCTCGTCGAAAGCACTGCCGCCAGCGTCTTCGGCCAGCAACGTGACCTCGGCACCCAGGCGTGCGGCCAATGAATGCAGGCGTCCCCAGTGTTGCGGCATGGTGTACAGCAACATCACCGACTCGAAATCGCAGTGCAGGTCGAGCACCACATCGGCGTCACAGGCATGTTGCAGCAACAGGCGACGCAGGCCATCGAGTTCCGAGGCCGGTGGCGGCATGTCGGCGAGGGTGTCGATCAAGGCGCGGCGGATCAGCGCGACGTTGGCGTCGGCGTCATCGCCCAACCGGCCTTTGAGCAATGGCGCCACGGCTTCGGCCAGCTCCGGGAAGTCGCGATTGAAGTTCTTGCCGCTGGCGAACTCGAAGCGACCTTGATGGGTGGCCTGGAACATCTGGGCGATGCCGATCGGGTTGGCCATCGGCACCAGCTCGATCACGCCGTTCAGGCGACCCTGTGCTTCCAGTTCCAGCAGGCGGCGCTTGAGCTCGACGGCCACGCGCATCCCCGGCAGCTCGTCGGCATGCAGGGAGGCCTGGATGTACGCCTTGCGCGGGCCGGCGCCAAACCGGAACACCGACAGTGACCGTTCGGTGCCCGAAGCGCTCCACGGCAACAGGTATTGAATCTTTTCCATGTCAGCTCCTTAGTGCTTGCGCGGTGCCAGGTAGGCCAGCCAGCGGCGTTCGGCCAGCTTGAACAGGCGCACCAGAATGAATGTCAGGGCGAGGTAGACGAGGCCGGCGGTGATGAACGCTTCGAACGGCATATAGAACCGCGAGCTCACCGTGCGTGCCGCGCCGGTGATATCCACCAGCGTGACGATGGAGGCCAGGCTGGTGGTTTGCAGCATCATCAACACTTCGTTGCTGTATTGCGGCAATGCCCGGCGCAAGGCTGAGGGCAGCAAGATGCGGCGGTACAGGGTCAGGCGGGACATGCCCATTGCCCGGGCGGCTTCGATTTCGCCGTGGGACGTGGACTTCAGACTGCCCGCCAGCAACTCAGCGCTGTAGGCACTGGTATTGATGGCGAACGCCAGGCAGGCACAGAACGTGGCGCTGGAGAGGTAGGGCCAGAGCACGCTTTGGCGCACCGATTCGAACTGCGCCAGGCCGTAATAGATCAGGAACAGTTGCACCAGCATCGGCGTGCCGCGAATCACGTAGGTGTAGAGCCACGCCGGGAAGCTGAGCAGCGGCGAGCGCGACACCCGCATCAGCGCCAGCGGAACCGCCAGGACCAGCCCCAGGCTCAGGGAAATGAGCAGGACTTTGAGGGTCAACAAGGCGCCGTCGAAATACAGCGGCAGGTTTTCCCAGATCAGGTTGTAGTCGAGAATCATCGGCAGGTTCTCCTCACAACTCGGCGGCTTTGATGCCGACCGAATAGTGTTTTTCCAGAGCACGCAGCACCAGCAGCGACACGCTGGTGAGCATCAGGTACAGCGCCGCCACCGCGATGAAAAACGTGAATGGCTCGTGGGTGGCGTCGGCGGCGTTCTTGGCCTTGAACATCATGTCCTGCAGGCCGATGACCGAAATCAGCGCGGTGGATTTGGTCAGCACCAGCCAGTTGTTGGTGAACCCCGGAATGGCGAAGCGAATCATCTGCGGCACCAGAATCCGCCAGAACACTTGCGTGCCGCGCATGCCATAGGCTGCACCGGCTTCCGCCTGACCTTTGGGGATGGCCATGAAGGCACCGCGAAAGGTTTCCGAGAGATAGGCGCCAAAAATGAAGCCCATGGTGCAGACGCCAGCGATGAAGGGATTGATGTCGATGTAGCGGGTGTAACCGCACGCCAGTGCGATGCGGTTCACCAGATCCTGGCCGCCATAGAAAATCAGCAGGATCAGCACCAGATCGGGAATGCCGCGAATCAGGGTCGTGTAGCCTTCCCCGAGCATGGCCAGCCATTTGAGCGGCGACAGGCGAAACGCCGCGCCGATCAGGCCCAGGGCAATGGCCAGCGACATGGAGGTCAGGGCCAGGTTGATGGTCAGCCAGGCACCATCGAGAATGCTCGATCCGTAGCCGTGGAGCATGATGAAGTTCCTCAAGCGTGCGCCCGAAGGCGCGCAAGACAAGCCCGAAGGGCGCCCGCAGCGGGCCGGCGCCGGGCGGAGGCGACGGTTTATTCGCCGTAGATATCGAAGGCGAAATACTTGCCCATCACTTGCTGGTATTTGCCGTTGGCGCGGATGGCGTCGATCGCCGCGTTCAGGCGCGCCGTGTTGGCGACGTCACCCTTGCGCACCGCGATCCCGGCACCACGGCCGAAGTATTTCGGGTCGTTGATGTCCGGCCCGGTCAGTGCGAAACCTTGTCCGGCCGGTGTCTTGATGAAGCTTTCGTCGGTGTTGACGATGTCGGCGAGGGTAGCGTCCAGGCGACCCGAGGCAAGGTCGAGGAAGGCTTCGTTCTGTGAGCCGTAGCGCACCACGACGACGCCGGCCTTTTCCAGTTGCTCGGTGGCAAACCGGTCATAGGTCGATGAGCGTTGCACGCCGAGTTTCTTGCCCTTGAGGTCCACCAGCGGGTCGTTGATCACGCTGCCGGCCTTCATCGCGAACTTGCCCGGCGTGTGGTAGTACTTTTTGCTGAAGTCGACCGACTTCATCCGGTCTTCGGTGATCGACATCGACGACAGCACGGCGTCGATCTTGCGCACCTTGAGCGACGGAATCATGCCGTCGAACTCCTGAATGACCCACTCGCACTTGACCTTCATCTCTTCGCACAAGGCGTTGCCGATGTCGTAGTCGAACCCGCTGACATTGCCTTCCGGCGTTTTGTAGGAAAAGGGTGGGTAGGCGGCTTCGATACCGATACGCAGGCTGTCTTCATCGGCATGGGCCATGAAGCTGAATGCGCACAGCGCCAGAGCACCTAGAAGTTCTGTCTTGTTCATTTTGTCGACTCCTGGGAGGGCGTTAGGAAAACAGGTGCCCGCCATCCGGGTGGCGCGCTGGATCATTCCTGTGATCGGCGAGGCTATAAATGACACGAAATAAATCATTCATCAATACAACTGAAAATAAAAATATCAATTCTGGATCGGCGGTCGTTCGGCCATGCCCGTTGAGGATCGGGGACTGCCTATAATGCGAGGCGGTTTTTCATCCACTTCGGGGACACCATGGATCGCTTCCAGGAAATGCAGGTTTTCGCGGCCGTTGCTCAGGAGCAGGGCTTTTCCGCGGCGGCGCGGCGCTTGGGTCTGTCGGCGGCCAGCATCACCCGGGCGGTGGCGGCGCTGGAGCAGCGGATCGGTACGCAATTGCTGATTCGCACCACCCGCAGCGTGCATCTGAGCGAGGCGGGCCAGCGTTACCTGGAAGACTGTCGGAGGATTCTTGCCGAGGTGCAGGAAGCGGAAGACTCCGCCGCCGGCAGCCACACCCAGCCCCGTGGGCAATTGACGGTGACCGCGCCAGTGCTGTTCGGCGAGCTGTTTGTCACACCGGTGATGGCGGGTTATCTGACGCAGTACCCGGACGTTTCCATCAACGCCTTGCTGCTGGATCGCGTGGTGAGCATGGTCGAGGAAGGGGTCGATGTGGCGATCCGCATCGGTGATTTGCCGGACAGCAATCAGCATGCGATCCGGGTCGGTGAGGTGCGCCGGGTGATTTGCGGCTCGCCTGGGTATTTTGCCGTTCACGGTCGGCCAACCCATCCACAGGCGTTGGCGGGCGCGCCGGTGGTGGCGACTTCGGCCATCGGCCAACTGCGCAGCTGGCCATTCCTGGAGGACGGTGAACCCTTGAGCGTCAGGCCCGAGCCTCGGCTGGTGGTCACCGCCAATCAGGCCGCGATTGCGGCCGCTTGCCTGGGACTTGGATTGACTCGGGTGCTGTCTTATCAGGTTGCCGGCAAGATCGCCTCCGGTGAGCTGGAAATCGTTCTCGCCGAGTACGAGTTGCCGCCGCTGCCAATCCACGTGGTGTATCAGGGCGGGCGCAAGGCGCCGGCCCGGGTGCGCAGTTTTGTCGATTACACCGTGAACGCCTTGCGTGAGCATCCGGCCCTGAAAAACGCGGCGTTATTTCATCCAGAGAAATAATGGATTGCGTTTGCTGGTGATTCTGTTGTTTTCGCGATAGGTGGAAGATGACTGCCACGGCCGCCGACCCTCCTGAGCGGCGCCTAAGCCCTGCGGAGTCGACCATGCAAGCGATCAAACTCTACAACTTCCCTCGTTCCGGCCACGCCCACCGGGTCGAGCTGATGCTGTCCCTGTTGCAACTGCCGACCGAACTGATCTTCGTCGATCTGGCCAAGGGCGAGCACAAACAACCCGAATACCTGGCGATCAACAGCTTCGGGCAAGTGCCGGCCATTGATGACAACGGCGTGGTGCTGGCCGACTCCAATGCGATTCTGGTGTATCTGGCGCAGAAGTACGGCAACGGTCGTTGGCTGCCGAGCGACCCGGTCGGCGCGGCGCGCGTCCAGCGTTGGCTGTCGGCAGCGGCCGGACCGATTGCCTTTGGTCCGGCGGCGGCGCGGCTGGTTACGGTGTTCGGGGCGAAACTCAACGCCGATGAAGCGATCACCCGTGCGCACAACCTGCTGAAGGTGATGGATCTGGAACTGGGCAAGACCCCGTATCTGGTCGGAAACGAGCCGACCATCGCCGACGTCTCGGCCTACAGCTACATCGCCCATGCGCCGGAAGGCAATGTGTCGCTGGACGACTATGCCAACGTGCGCGCCTGGCTGGCGCGGGTTGAAGCATTGCCCGGTTTCATCGGCATGCCACGTACCGTCGCCGGTCTGCAAACCAGCGCCTGAGGTTCACCATCCAGACTGCGCCGCTGGCGTGGGGGAGAGGTCGTCATGGAACGTTCACCCTGGCACGCCGGCGAGCGACAACTGCAAGCGCAGGTCGGTGTTGCCGAGCGCATGGAGGAATTCGGTCGTAAGGTGATTCGCACCTGGATGCCGGATCAGCACCGTCAGTTCTATCAGCAATTACCCTTCATGCTGTTCGGCGCGGTGGATGCCGATGGCCGTCCCTGGGCCAGTGTGCTGGAGGGTGAGCCGGGTTTCGCGCACTCTCCGGAACCGACGCAGTTGCACTTCGACAGTCTGCCCGCCTTTGATGACCCGGCGCAGTTGCAGGCAGGTGCGGCCATCGGCCTGCTCGGCATCGAGTTGCACACCCGTCGGCGCAATCGCCTCAACGGCCACATTGGCAACCTGGGTACGAGCGGCTTCGACTTGACGGTCGATCAGTCCTTCGGCAACTGCCCGCAGTACATTCAGTTGCGCCAGTTCCAGCGAGTGCCGCTGGCAGACCCGCAAACCCGGCGTGCCGAGCATTTCGATGGGCTCGATGACACGGCGGTCGCGCTGATCGAAACAGCCGACACCTTCTTCGTCGCCAGTTACGTCGATGTCGACGGCGAGCGCTCGGTGGATGTTTCCCACCGTGGCGGCCAGGCCGGTTTCGTGCGGGTGGAGGGCAATCGCCTGACCATCCCGGATTTTGCCGGCAACCTGCACTTCAACACTCTCGGCAACCTGCTGCTCAATCCCCGGGCTGGCTTGCTGTTCATCGACTTTTCCACAGGTGATCTGTTGCAGCTCAGCGGCCGTACCGAGGTCATTCTCGACGGGCCGCAGATCGCAGCCTTCCAGGGCGCCGAGCGGTTGTGGACGTTCGAGGTGGAAAAAGCGGTGCGGCGTCCGGGCGCGTTGGCCCTGCGCTGGCGCTTCGACGGCATGTCGCCGACCAGTCTGTTGACCGGCACCTGGGCTCAGGCCGACGCACGTTTGCAAGCCCAGGCTCTGGGTGACAGCTGGCGGCCGCTGCGGGTGACGCGGATTGAAGCGCAGAGCCAGCACATTCGTTCGTTCTACCTCGAACCCGTGGATGGGGCCGGTTTGCCGGTATTTCAGGCCGGGCAACATCTGCCGCTGCGCTTCAAACTCGATGGCGAGGTGTTCATCCGCACTTACAGTCTGTCGGGTGCGCCGTCGGATGATTTCTTCCGGATCAGCGTAAAGCGTGAAGGGCGGATATCGACGCATCTGCACGATCAGGTGCGCGTCGGTGATGTGCTGGAGGCGCGCTCGCCCCAAGGGCATTTCACCGTGGCGCCGCTGGAGCGTCGGCCCTTGGTGCTGCTGGCGGCCGGGGTCGGGATCACGCCGTTGCTGTCGATGCTGCGTGAGGTGGTGTATCAGGGCCTGCGCACCCGGCGGATTCGTCCGACCTGGCTGATCCAGAGCTCTCGAAGCCTTGCCGACCAACCGTTTCGTGTGGAGCTGGACCGCTTGTTGGAGGACGCCGGCGATTCGGTGCGGGTGTTGCGCCTGCTCAGTCAGCCGGAGCCCGATCTGGTGGAAGGCGAGGATTACGACCTGCACGGGCGCATCGACGGCTCATTGCTGAGGAACCTGCTGGACGTCGAGGACTTCGATCAGATCGACTTTGTGCTTTGCGGCCCCGGCGGCTTTACCCAAGGCCTTTACGACAGCCTGCGTGAACTGGACGTGCGTGACGACCAGATTCACGCCGAAACCTTTGGCCCTTCGACCCTCAAGCGGCAGGCCGATCCGGACGCCATCGTGATCGAACAATTGCCGGCCGCCGCCACCTCGGTGCCGGTGGTCTTCGAGCGTTCGGCCAAGGAAGCGCGGTGGCAGCCCGATGGCGGCAGCCTGCTGGAGCTGGCGGAAAGTCGTGGCTTGCGTCCCGAGTTCAGCTGTCGCGGAGGTTCATGTGGCACCTGCAAGACGCGGCTGATCAGCGGTGCGGTGAATTATCCACAACCTCCGGCCGAAGTGCCGGAGGAAGGACAAGTGCTGATCTGCTGTGCGGTGCCGGCGCAAAGTGCCCAGCCGCTGGTGCTGGATCTGTAGAGGATCAGGCGTAGGACAGCGCCTTTTCCTCCAGCAATTCCTGATACAGCGCCGTCCACTTGCGACCCATTTCGTCGGCTGTGAATAACTGCCGGTAACGGGCTTCAGCCTTGACGCCCATTTCGGCGGCGCGAGTCGGGTTTTCCCACAGGGTGCGCATCGCTTCGCGAAACGCCTGTGGATGACTTGGCGGCACGACCAGCCCGGTTTCGTTGTGGATATTGATGTAACTGGTGCCGGTGCCGATCTCGCTGGAGATCATCGGCTTGCCGTACATCGCGCCTTCCAGCAGCGAAATGCCGAACGCTTCCGAGCGCAGATGCGACGGGAAAACGATGGCGTAGCTCAATTGCAGCAGGGCGACCTTGTCTTCATCGCTCAGGCGTCCGAGGAAGTGGATATTGCGCAGCCCCAGCGCAGCGGCCTGGGCGTGCAGTTCCTGCTCCAGCGGGCCGGCACCGACGATCACCACCGGGTAGTCCACGTCTTTCAAGGCTTCGAGCAGGATGTGCAGGCCCTTGTAGTAGCGCATCACCCCGACGAACAGGAAAAACTTATCCCCAAGCTGCTGGCGCCAGCGGTTCATGCGCTCGACGTCGGGTTGTGGATAACCGGCCTTGTTCAAGCCGTAGGGGATGACGCGGGTCTTGTCCTGGAACTGCTGTAGCACATCGCTGGTGTGCAGGTAGTTCGGCGAGGCCGCGACAATCCGGTCGGCGCTGGCGAGGAAACGGTTCATCAGCGGACGATAGAGTTTGAGCAGGTTCTTCTGGCGAATGATGTCCGAGTGGTAGGTCACCACACTCGGTTTGTTCACGCCGCTGGCGAAATGCACCAGGTCCATGAATGGCCACGGGAAGTGATAGTTGATCACGTCGGCTTCGGCGGCCAGTTCGCGAAACTGTTTGAACACGCTCCAGGAAAACCCGGTGGAAGCGAACTGGATATCGAGCCTGGCCCGATGCACTTCGTGCTGGCCCAGTTGCAGCACCGCCGGTTCGGGATTGGCGCTGAGGGTCAGCACCTGGCCTTCGATACCATGCTGGGCGCCGCTTTCGCAGAGCTGGAAGATCACTTGCTCGATGCCGCCGACTGAGTCAGGCAGGTACGTCTTGAAAAAATGAAGAACTCGCATTCAACCTCCCAAAGCCTGGCGGTAGGCGCCGGCCGTGGCCTGCGCGCAACGCTTCCAGGAAAAAAGCCGTGCCTGCTGCAATCCGGCTTCTCGGCATGCTTGCCAATGCACTTGATCGTCGATCAGGCGGCTCAGCGCATCGCGCAAGCCTTCTGCATCGTCAGCTTCAATATAGTTGCCGGCAGCACCCGCGACTTCCGGCATCGCCGAGGATCGGGTGACCACCACGGGCGTGCCACTGGCCATCGCTTCCAGCACCGGCAGGCCAAAACCTTCATACAACGAGGGAAAAACCAGCGCCCGGGCACCGGCCAGCAATTGCGCCACCTGCTCATCCGGCAAGTAGCCGAGCAGGCACACATGACCGCTGGCCAGGGCCTGACGCAATTCGTCACTGAACTGCTCACGCTGCCAGCCGGCCATGCCGACGATCAACAGCGGGAAGCGCTGGCGCACGGCTTCGGGCAATAGCGCGTGGGCACGCAGGGCCAGGCCCAGGTTCTTGCGCGGCTCCAGGGTGCCGACACACAGGAAATACTCCCGCGCCTCCACGGCATGGGCCTTGAGCACCGCGTCGATGGCTTGCGGCTCGCGCGGATGAAAGCGTTCGGCGACCCCTAGGGGCGCCACCACGAAGCGTTCGGCGGGCAGTCCGAAATAGTCTTGGGCTTCGTCGGCGATGGCTTGCGAGTCGGTCAGAATCACCCGCGCCTGCCGGATGCCGTCGGCCAGCCGACGTTCGATTTCCCTGAGTCGTGCCTGCGGCTGGGTGTCCGGGAAATGCAGGTGCGTCAGGTCGTGCAGGGTGATCACGGTCGGGCCGTCGAAGGCCAGCGGCCACAGGCTCGGTTCGTGGTAAAGGTCGATGTCGGGCGTGCGGCCCTGATCGAAGCGTTTCTGCTCCAGCCAGCGGCGGGCCTGATAGGCGCCGGGGATCTTGCGCAGCATTGGGGTCAGGCGCGAGTAACCGGGCATTGCCGCTTCCGGCAACTGCGAACTCCAGCCCCAGCCGTGGAACAGCGCCACGTCGATATCGGTCTCGGTGTGCAGGGCGTTCACCAGTTCGGCGACGTAGTGGCCGATTCCGGTGCGCGGTGCCTGGAGAATCCGCGCGTTAAGGGCTATGCGCATGAGACCTCGCTTGCGCCGCAGGCGCTTGCAGCACATGGCGTGCGGTGCGTTCGGCCAGTTGCTGACTGGCTTCGCGCCAGCCGATCCATTGCCAGTCGGCCACATTGCGGGAAGCGGGGAATTGGCCGCTGCGCTCGAAGGCGATCACCAGGTCGGCGAGGCATTGCGGGTCCTGCAAATCGAAATAGGCCATGAACTCGCCGCCGATCTCACGGAACACCGCGATATCGCTGCCCATCGCCGGCAATCCGCGCTGCATGGCTTCCACCAGCGGCAGGCCGAAGCCTTCGACGAACGACGGGAACACCAATGCGCTGGAATGGGCATACGCGTGTTCCAGGCTGGTGTCGCTCAGGTCGTTGAACATGAACAGGCGCCGGTTCAGTTCGCCGTGGTTGCGCACCCGGGCGAGCAGGGCGTCGCACTTCCAGCCGATGCGTCCGGCGATGCACAGCCGAGCATTCGAACCGGCCGCCCAGGCACGTTCGAAAGCATCCAGCAGATAGTCGTGGTTCTTGCGCGGCTCAATGGTGCTGACCATCAGGAACACCGGCTCCGGTGTGGCGAACAGACGCTCCAGGCGCGGTTCGACGGCGGCCTCGACGCTCTGCAGATCCAGCTCCGACCCGAGGAGGAAATAATCGAACCAGCGCTTTTCGGCCTGGCTCGAACCGAGGCGCCGTTGCACTTCCTCGCGAACCTGATCGCGCACGGTGGCGGAAATTGCCAGGTAGCCATCGGCGGTGCGGGTAATCCAGTCGAACCATTCGCTGAAAACCTGCACCAGCCGCGTGTCGTAAAACTGCGGGTGGGTCAGGGGAATCAAGTCGTAGATCACCGCAACGATGCCCACGCCTTCGCGTTTGAGCCGTTCGGCATGCAGGAAAAAGTCCGAGTGCCAGGACGAATCCAGCAACACCAGTTGATCGCCCGGCCGGTGTTGCAAAGGCTCGCAGCGCTTGGGCAACTGAAAGCGGTTGACCTGCTCGACCAGCCGCAACGGAATGCCGAACAGGCCGAACGACGCCAGGCGATAGCTGACGTATAGCGCACGTCGTGTCAGTTGGGTCCGGCAACGACTGTCGAGGCGCTGATGCAGTTGCCAGAAACGATGGGCCATCCGCTCCAGGCGCTCGCCAAACGTGACGACGGCTTTGAGCAGCGGCGAATCCAGTGGCGCCAGACGTGTCACGCGGTACAGCTTGCCCTTGAGCAAGACCACCGGCACGCACTCGACACCTTCGGCGCTCGGCGGCAATTGCTTGATGACGTTGCGCACCACTCGCTGAATTCCCGAATTGACTTTCGGGTGCCGGAACACGTGGGTGCATTCGACCAGCAACCGGGTCATGGCGCGCGCTCTGTCAGAGCAGTACCGGCATTGCGGGTTATCGAGGCCTTGGCGTTGAGCCACGAGCCACCGACAAAATCCTCCTGGCGGCCGTTGATCACATGAAACACCAAGCCATAGTCGCGCCACTCGAAGTTTCGATCCAGATGGGAGTCCAGGCGCGAAAGACTCAGCGATACCGAGTAATTGCCCTTGCCCAGTCCCATCACGAAAGCAAAGCGATAGGTGAAGCGCTCTCCGGCGTGCAGGTCCGTCAGTGCCTTGTCGAGGCGATGGGTATTGATGCCATACATCATCATGCCCAGGCGATCCTTGATCAGGAAGCCGAGCACCAGTCGTTCAATGTCGCTGCGTACTTCGACCTGCACTTCCAGCACCACCGGCTGACCGACCTCGACAGCATCGATGGAACGCTCCTGTTCATCCAGCAGGCGCACCCCGAGAATGACGGCCTCACCGGTGCCGGACACGGTCCGCACTTCGCCGCCGGTGAGTTTTTCCTGACGCACGACCTGGCCTTCGCGTTCGGCCATCACGGCGTTGTAATAATCGAGTACCACTTCCGGCTTGTCGTACATGGCCATGTGGCCGTCCTTGAGCAGGATGGCCGAGTCGCAGATCGACTGGATCGCAAAGCGGTCGTGGGACACGATCAGCAATGTGGTGCCCGCCTTGCGGAAGCTGCGAATGCGGTCGAAGCTCTTGTGCTGGAAGTAGGAGTCACCCACCGACAGGGCTTCGTCGACGATCAGGATATCCGGTCGCCGTGCGGTGGCGACGCTGAAGGCCAGGCGCATCTGCATGCCGCTGGAATAGGTGCGGACGGGATGGTCGATGGCCTCGCCGATTTCTGCGAAATGTTCGATGTCGGGCATCAACGCTTCGATTTCGTCGACCTGCATGCCCAGCAGCTGCCCGGCCATGATCGCATTCTGGCGGCCGGTAAAGTCCGGGTGAAACCCCATGCCCAACTCCAGCAATGCGGCGACGCGACCTTCAGTCTCGATCTTGCCGCAGGTGGGTTGGGTGGTGCCGGTGATCATCTTCAGCAACGTGCTTTTACCCGCACCGTTGGCGCCGACGATGCCCACCGCCTCACCGGGGGCGATTTCGAAAGCGACATCCTGCAACACCCAATGCTGGCTGTGGCGCTGCGGGGAAAACGGGATCAGCCATTCCGCCAGGCGACTCCAGCGTGTCGGATACTGTTTGTAAGCCTTGCCCAGGCCGGTTACGCGGATATGCCCCATCAGAGTTCATCCACCATTTCACCGACGCGCCTGCGAAACAGGCGCAGGCCGATCAGGCACATCACCAGCGCGGCAATGAACACCGGCAGCAGGGAGTTCCAGACGGGCCACTGCCCGTACAGGAACAGGTTCTGATAGCTGCCGATCAGGTTGGTCAACGGGTTGAGTTGCAGCAGGCGCTGGACCCACTCCGGGAGGATGCTCATCGGGTACACGATCGGCGTCAGCCAGAACCAGAACTGCAGGCAGATGGCGAAGAGCTGGCCGACATCGCGAAAGAACACGTTCAATACGCCGAGAACCATGCCCAGCCCTGCGCAGAACATCATCTGCAGCGCAATCAGGGGGATCAGCGCCAGCAGTGCCATGCCCGGCCAGCGCCCGGTGATCAGCAGAAACCCGAGGAACAGGCCGATGATGATGGCAAAGTTGATCGCCGCGTTGCAGAGCACAATCACCGGCAGGCAGATTCTGGGGAAGCTGATTTTCTTCAGCAGGTTGGCGTTGTCCAGAAACATGTTCTGGCTGCGCAGGGTGATTTCAGAAAACAGCCCCCATGCCAGCAGACCGGCGCAGAGGTAAATGCTGTAGGCCATGCTGTCATCCACGCCCGGCAAGCGAGCGCGCATGATGTGGGAAAAGATCACGGTGTAAACGATGATCATCGACAGCGGATTGAACACGGGCCACAAGGCCCCCAGCAGTGAATTGCGATACCGCGATTGAAACTCTCGCTGCACGCTGCCGAGAATGAACCCTCGATAGTCATGCAGCGAGCGGTACAGGGAAAACAGCATTTAAACCGTCCTGCCGTATTGGTCTTCGAAGCGGACGATGTCGTCCTCTCCCAGGTATTCGCCGCTTTGCACTTCGATGATCACCAGGTCGATCACGCCCGGGTTTTCCAGACGATGCTTGTGGCCAGCGGCGATGAACGTCGATTCGTTCTTGGCCACCAGCGTCGTGCCACTGCCGTTGTTGGTGACCTTGGCCATGCCTTCGACCACCACCCAGTGTTCGTTGCGGTGATGGTGCATCTGCAACGAAAGCTTGCCGCCAGGCTTGACCACGATGCGCTTGATCTTGAAGCGCGGGCCTTCCTCGAGCACGGTGTAGGTGCCCCACGGACGGCTGACCGTGCGATGCAGGCGATAGGCTTCGTGGGACTTGTCCTTGAGCTGCTTGGCCACCCGCCGTACATCCTGCGCACGGTCGGCGTGGGCCACCAGCACGGCGTCGGCGGTGTCGATGACGATCAGGTCTTCCACACCCACGGCGGCCACCAACCGGCCTTCGCTTTGAACGAAATTGTTGCGGCTGTCGATGAAGATCGCTTCGCCGCTGGCGCGGTTGTTGTCGGCGTCGGCCGGCACCAGCGCCGCGACGGCGCCCCAGGAACCGATATCGCTCCAGTCGAAACTGGCGGGTACGACCACGACTTTTTCCGAGCGCTCCATCAACGCGTAGTCGATGGAGATGTCAGTGATCTCGGCGAACAGCGCCGGTGACAGTTCCTGTTGCAGGTAACCGGTGGTCTCCAGCGGCTCGCTCGCCGCCATGCAGGTCCGGGTCTGTTCGAGCAGTTCCGGAGCGTGCAGTTGCAGTTCGGCGATCAGCGTTGCAATGGAGAAACAGAACATCCCCGAGTTCCACAGGAAATTGCCGCTTTCCAGGTAGTGGGTGGCGGTTTGCAGATCGGGTTTTTCCACGAAACGCTGCACTTTGGCCGCGCCCCTGGCATCCAGCGGCGCACCGGTCTCGATGTAGCCGAAGCCGGTTTCCGGGGCGGTCGGCACCACGCCGAAGGTCACCAGATAACCATCCTTCGCCAGATTGACCGCGTGTTCGACCGCACTCTTGAGCGCGTCCTCGTTGACGATCAAGTGGTCGGCGGGCATCACCACCATGATCGCCTCGTCGCCGTGCAGGGCTTGTAGTGCCAGCGCCGCAGCCGCGATGGCCGGGGCGGTGTTGCGCCCGGTGGGCTCAAGCAAAAAGTGCCCGCGATGCCGGGACAGGCGCGCGGCCTGATAGTGATCCTTGCTCTGGAAGTAGTACTCGCGGTTGGTCACCGTGACGATGTCGCCCCAGCCGTCCAGCAGACCGGCGGCACGCCGATAGGTCTTGCCCAGCAGCGACTGGCCGTCGGGCAGGGTCATGAACGGCTTCGGGTGGCCCTCGCGGGACACCGGCCACAAACGGGTACCGGCACCGCCGGACAGAATCACGGGGATCAGCATGGCCTACTCCTTGGCGACGCGTTTCATGTCCGCATCCATCATCATGCGGATCAGGGTGTCGAGATCGGTTTTCGGTTTCCAGCCCAGCACGCGCTGGGCCTTGGCCGGATTGCCGAGCAGCACTTCGACTTCGGCCGGGCGGAAGAACGCCGGGTCGATCTTCACGTAGTCGCGGTAGTTGAGACCCACGTGATCGAAGGCAATGTGGCACATCTCGCGCACGGTGGTGGTCACCCCGGTGGCGACCACGAAGTCGTCAGGCTTGTCCTGTTGCAGCATCAGCCACATGGCCTCGACGTAATCGCCGGCAAACCCCCAGTCACGCTTGGCGTCGATGTTGCCCAGGGCCAGCTCCTGCTGTTTGCCCTGCTTGATCCGGGCGGCCGCGTCGGTGACCTTGCGGGTCACGAATTCGATGCCGCGCAGTGGCGATTCATGGTTGAACAGGATGCCGCTGCTGGCGTGCAGGTTGAAACTTTCGCGGTAGTTGACGGTGATCCAGTGGCCATAGAGTTTGGCCACGCCGTAAGGGCTGCGCGGGTAGAACGGGGTGTTCTCGTCCTGTTGCTCGGCCTGGATCAGACCGAACATTTCGCTGGTGGACGCCTGGTAGAAGCGCGTGTGCGGGCTGAACTGGCGGATGGCTTCAAGCAGGTGAGTCACGCCCAGGCCATCGACGATGCCGGTGGTCACCGGTTGATCCCAGGACGCAGCGACGAAGCTTTGTGCGGCGAGGTTATAGACCTCGTCCGGCGCCGACTTGATGACCGCGCGCTGCACCGAGCAGGCGTCGGCCATGTCGCCGTCCAGGTACACGATGTCGGCTTCAACGCCCATTTCCCGCAGGCGCCAGCGCGAGTCGCTGCTGCGCCGCGCCACCAGGCCGTGAACCTTGTAACCCTTGTCGAGCAGCAGTCTGGCCAGATACGCGCCGTCCTGGCCGGTGATCCCTGTGATCAATGCACTTTTTGTCATTCTTGTCGTACTCGCTTCTCCCAGTCGGACAGGATCGCCCGCAGGGATTGTTGTATAGAGATTTGCGGCGTCCATCCTGTGGTCCGGGCGAGCCGTTGATGGCTGCCGCAGACACGACGCTGATCCGCGCGGCGCATGCGCGCGGGGTCCTGAACCAGTTGCAGCTCGACCTCGGCCAGGTCGCCCATCTGCTCGATGAGGCTGCGGATGCTTTGCTCATGGCCCGAACAAATGTTGTAGACCTGTCCCGGCGTGCCTTTTTCCAGCAGCGCGAAATAGGCCGAAACCACGTCGTCGACGTCGAGGAAGTCCCGGGTGACATCGATGTCGCCGACTTCCAGTTGCGGCGCTTGCAGCCCCTGCTTGATGCGGTTGATCTGCCGCGCGGCGCTGGCGATGACGAAGCTGTCTTTCTGCCCGGTGCCGATGTGGTTGAACGGACGCGCCACCAGCACTGGCCAGCCTTCGCTCAGGCCCCATTGCAGGCTGAGGAATTCGGCGGACAGTTTGCTCACTGCGTAGGGATTGCGCGGGCAGGGCGGCTGTTGCTCGGTGATCGCCAGTGCGGATTCGTCGACCTGACCGTACACGTCGCCGGAACTGACATACAGAAACGGGCCCTTGAAGCCTCTGGCCTTGAGCGCCTGCAACAGGTTCAGGGTGCCGAGCAGATTGATGTCGAAGGTGCGGGCCGGATCGCGGAACGCTTCGGGGACGAATGTCTGACCGGCCAGGTGAATCACGGCGTCAGGCAATTGCGGCCAGAGGTCGATGAGGCTTTGCGGGTCCGTCAGGTCGAAGGGCGAAGCGGCAGGCAGCAGTTCCCACACCGAGTCATCGAGCATCAGGCGCGACTGGATATGTTGTCCCACGAACCCGCTGAGGCCCGTGATGAACAGACGTTTTTTCAAACAGCGACCCCTTGGTCTTTAACTTTCACCGCTTCCCACAGGCTTTGAGGGGATGTCTGTCTGACCGGGAAAAAATCCGGCCGCAAGACGGGTGAAGTCGTTGTTGTAGTTGTTTGGTTGCCAATCTGTGCCAATTGCTCGGCAATTTCAACCGACCAAACCGTGACCGGTCAGTTCTCGTCAGCGTAGCCCGGTTTTTCTCGCCGGGCGGTTCACGAATCCTGAACGGATGTGTTTAGAATGCCCCTCGTCGCGGTTTCCCGAGCGTTGCCCAAGTGGTTGCGCAATACGGTGAAACTGACCACTAAAACAAGAACGACGACGTGCTTCGGACACAGGACGACTGTCGGCCATGCCGACCCGATCCGATGCCTGGCCGTCATAGCGTGAGGCTGCCGGGATGGCGGTCGCACCGTGGGATGCCATGAATTTCATTCTCTACTCGGACGTCAACGACCGCTCCATCAGCCAGAGTCTCGGGCGTCCCGAATACAGCTATTACTTCGTGCTCAAGGCCTATCGCCCGGTGCTCGAAAGTCTGGGGCGGGTGCATGTGGTGTCCGCCCGCGACGAAGTCGATCCACTGTATCGACAACTGCTCGCCTCCGGCGAAAGCAGTGTGTTTCTGTCCTTCACCCCGCCGCAAAATACCCCGACCGATCTGGAATGCCCGACGATCTGCGTGATTGCATGGGAGTTCGATTCCATCCCCGATGAGTCGTGGGATGGCGATCAACGTCAGGACTGGACGCAGATGCTTGCCCGACAGGGACGGGGCATCACGCTGTCGAGCCACACTGCCCGGGCGATTCGCCGTGCGATGGGCGAAGACTTTCCGGTCCTGGTATTGCCGACTCCGCTGTGGGAAAACTTCGCGGCCATCCGTGAGCAACCTGTCAGCGCGCCGATCAATCCCGGGGCGACGCTGGCGATCAAGGGCTGCATTTTCGACAGCCGCACGCTGGGACTCTCTGCCGATGACCTGCTGCCCAAACCGCTGACCGCCGAGCAACTGGCGGACATCGAGGCGCGCCGCCCGCCACCGCTGACACTCAAGCGTCGACTGGTCATTGCCCGTCATTACCTGCGTCTGTGGGCGTTGAACCCGAGTGATCAACTCGAGCCCATGGCCCGTGTGAAATACCTGCATCACGGCTACTGGGAAGGCTTTCGCGATCTGTTCTCGGACAAGGCCCATGCCTGGCTCGAACGACGCCTGCCGAACATTGCCGGCCCCCATGAAGTGGCGGTGGACGAACCACCACCGCTGGACCTGCCGGAGACCTCGGGGGTGGTCGAAACCACGGTCGATGGCGTGATCTACGTAACCGTGTTCAACCCCAAGGATGGCCGCAAGAACTGGCATCACTTGATCACGGCGTTCTGCTGGGCCTTTCGCGAAACGTCTGACGCAACGCTGGTGCTGAAGATCACCCAGAACGATCTGGCGTCCTATTACAGCGAACTGATGACCTTGCTCGCGCAACTGACGCCGTTCGCCTGCCGGGTGCTGGTGCTGCACGGCTATCTGGACGATCCGCAGTATGCGCGGCTCTACCAGGCTGCCAGTTTTTACGTCAATGCTTCGCGCTGCGAAGGCCTGTGCCTGCCGCTGATGGAGTTCATGTCCAGCGGTAAACCGGTGATCGCTCCGGATCACACGGCGATGGAAGACTACATCGACGATTCGGTGGCCTTTGTCGTCAAGTCCAGCGAAGAGCTGACGATCTGGCCGCAGGACACCCGCATCATCTACCGCACCCTGCGTCACCGACCGGACTGGGGCTCGCTCAAAAGTGCCTACGAAAACAGTTACCGGATGGCCAAGGCGCAACCGCAGGACTATCGCCGAATGTCGGTCGCCGCCGTCGAGCGCATGCACGACTACTGCGCCTTCGCCCCGGTGCAGCAGCGCCTGGCGGACTTCTTCGGCCTTGAGCCAGCGGCCGCCGATGCCGCCCCCGTGACGGACAACGCCTCATGCTGATCATCATTCATTCGGAAACCAACCAGCACACCATCGCGCAGAACCTTGGCCGTTCCGAGTACAGCTATTACTTCGTGCTCAAGGAATACCGGCCGGTGCTCGAGCGTCTCGGGCGGGTGGTGGAAGTGACGGACCCGGCCCGCGAAGTCGATGCGCTGTACCTGGAATGCCTGGCCCGTGGCGAGCCGTGCGTGTTCCTGTCGTTCTCGCCGCCCCATCGCACACCGATTCATCTGGCTTGCCCGACGTTGCCGGTGTTCGCCTGGGAGTTCAGCACTATCCCCAACGAGCCTTTCGACGGCGAGCCACGCAATGACTGGCGCACGGTGTTGCGCGCCTGCGGAGCGGCGATCACCCATTCCAGTTACACGGTCGACGCGGTGCGCGAGGCCATGAGCGACGATTACCCGATTGTCGCGGTGCCGGCGCCGGTGTGGGACCGCTTTGCCGCCCGGGGCGCCCAACTGCAAGGCCAGCCCTCGACGGGGCCGGTGCGCCTGAAGATCAAGGGACTGGTGGCCGACAGTCGCCAACTCAATCTCGACGCCTTCGGCCCGAAGCATCTGCGTCGTGGCAAGGGCATCGATTTCGAGGCGCCGGTTCGCGAGCAAGAGTTGTTGCTGGATGGCGTGGTGTACACCTCGGTGTTCAACCCCGGCGACGGACGCAAGAACTGGGAAGACATGCTCAGTGCGTTCTGCGTGACATTCCGTGAGGTCGAGGACGCAACGCTGGTGCTCAAACTCACCCACCACGATGCCGAAGAGGCCCTCAGCGACATCCTTCATCACCTGTACAAAAACCGCTCCTACCGCTGCCGCATCGTGCTGATCTACGGCTACCTCGCGGACGCGGACTACGAGCGACTGGTGCAGGCGACCCGTTACGTGGTGAACACGTCCTACGGCGAGGGCCAGTGCCTGCCGTTGATGGAGTTCATGTCCTGCGGCAAACCAGCGGTGGCGCCGCGCACCACGGCGATGATCGATTACCTGAGCGAGGACAATGCGTTCCTGGTCGAGTCCACCGACGAACTCACCGCGTGGCCCCACGATCCGCGCAAGGCGTTCCGCACGCTGCGTTACGTGACCAACTGGGCGTCGGTCTGCGTCGCCTACCGCGACAGTTACGACGTGGCGAAAAACCAGCCACAACGTTATGCACAAATGTCGTCTCAAGCCGTTCTGAGCCTGCAGGGATTCTGCAGCCAGGCTGTGGCCGAGCAGCGCCTGCAGGACTTTCTGGCGCAGCTGTTCGAGCATCGTGCGATGACAACCGTTGAGGTCTCCGGCTCATGATCCGCGTGCTGACTCGAAGCCTGCGACCTCGTCCGGTGATCATCGCCCGCCAACCGCTGCAAACCCTTTCGCCCAACGTCGACCCTTTTTCTGGAGCCAACCCATGCTAAGACTTTTGAAGAAACTCACGGCATCGACGCCTGCACAGCCTGCCGCGCCGGTGGTCGAGGACGTCGACACGTTCCAGCTCGGCTTGCGCGATGCCATGCTCAGCGGCTGGTTCAACCATGACACCGGCGAGCTGTACAAAGGCTTCACGGTAGGCCCCGAGGACACACTGGTCGACGTCGGTTGCGGCGACGGCGGCAACATGCAGTTCTGCGGGATGCGCGGGGCGCGGATCATCGTCGCCGACATCGATGCAGCCAAGATCGAAGCCGCCCGCCAGCGGCTCAGCGAAACCTCGGCCCGCAGCGTCGAATACCACGTCACCGACGGCAATCCGCTGCCGATCGCCGACAACACCGCGACCCGCGTGGTTTCCACTGAGGTGCTTGAACATGTCGACGATCCGGCACAGTTCCTCGCCGAACTGGTGCGGATTGGCCAGCCGGGCGCCCTGTATCTGCTGAGCGTCCCGCACCCCAGTTCCGAAGATGTGCAAAAAGGCCTCGCCATACCGGAGTACTTCGAAAAGCCTAACCACATTCGCATCATCAGCGAGGAGCAGTTCAAGGCCATGGTCAGCGAAGCGGGCCTGGAGATCGTCAGCCACAGCCAGTACGGTTTCTATCGGTCACTGTGGATGCTGCTGTTCTGGGAAGCCAACGTGGACCTGGGCAGCCCCGATCATCCGTTGCTCAATCAATGGACCAAGACCTGGGAGGCCGTGCTCAATTCGCCGCGTGGCACGCAGATCAAACATGCGCTGGACAGCGTCATGGCGAAAAGTCAGGTCATCATCGCCCGTAAACCGTAGCGCGTTTTTTCCGGGAGCGGCCGCGCTCCCGTCGGTTTTGTGTAACCTTGCAGCCTTGTGTTGCCAGGGATTTGCACGTCATGCGGTTTCTTTTCGGGCTGTCGGCATTGCTTGCCACAGCCCTGCTGCTGTCTGCCTGCGAGCGTCAGGAAGCAGCGCCCCTCGATCAACAACTCTACGTCTGGCAACGCCAGTGGACGCCGGGCCATGAGGCGGCGCTCAAGGGCAGCCGCACTGATTTCTCGACCTTGCGTGTATTGGCGTTGCAGGCTTTCCCACAAGCAGGCTGGAGCCGGGCGCGGATCGATCCGCAATTGCTGAAAAGCGATGGCCGGCCGCTGATCGCGGTGATTCGCCTCGATGGTCAGCTCAAGGCGCTGGATCAGGATCAGGTCACGGCGCAGATCCTTCAGGTGATCGATGACTGGCAAACCCAGGGACTCACGCTGGCCGGGGTCGAGATCGATCACGATGCCGGCAATGCGCGGCTGCCCGCGTACGCTGACTTCCTCCTTCATCTGCGCGCAGCGTTGCCGTCATCACTGCCCTTGAGCATCACCGCATTACCGGCCTGGCTCGACAGCCCGCAACTGCCGACGCTGCTGGCAACAGTCGACAGCAGCGTGCTGCAGGTGCATGCGGTCAGCGATCCGCGACGCGGTCTGTTCGACCCTGAGCAGGCGCGCGACTGGGCGAAGCGCTGGGGGCGGATCAGCGACAAACCGTTCTACCTGGCCCTGCCGGCTTACGGTGTAGCGTTGTTGCCGGACAGCGGTGGCGCGCCGGTGGTGGAAAGCGAAGTGACGCTGGAGCGAGGTGGCGAGCGCCGCGAATTGCTGGCCGATCCACAGCAACTGAGCCGACTCGCCAAAGCACTGCGCGAGGATCGACCGGCGCACCTGGCCGGGCTGATCTGGTTCCGCCTGCCGCTGGCCAATGACCGCCGGGCGTGGAGTCTGACCACGTTGCGTGCGGTGGCCCGAGGCGATGCGCTGTCCAGCAAACTCGACTTGAGCTTCAAGGCGCAGGACGGCCTCTACGACATCACGCTCGGAAACGCCGGCAACCTTGATAGCCCCTGGCCTGCGCGCGTTCGGGTAAAAGCCAGCGGCTGTGAAGGCGCCGATGCGCTCGCCGGTTATGCATTGCAACAGACTGCGGATCTGCTTACCTTCACCCGCTTGCGCGACGGCCGATTGCCGGCGGGCGGACAGCGTGCGATCGGTTGGGCACGTTGCGCAAATATTGATCAAGGAGGTTCGCATGTTGACCCGTAACTGGCCCCGCCGTCTGCTTTGCCTGAGCCTCAGCCTGCCGCTGGGATCGGCGCTGGCCTGCGGCCCGGATTTCCCGATGCGTCTGCTCGATGATCGCGGGCAATCGCTGGCGGAACTGCCGGAGGGCAACTTCAAGTTCGAGATCAATCGCCTCGGCAAGACCATTGCCGGGCTGAAGAACGTCACGGCGGTCACCTACAACCCGGATGACATCTATGGCGAACCCAAGGAGCCCGCTGAACTGCGTGAGAAGGCCGAGCAGCAGGGCCTGAGCGTGGAGCAGCAGGCGCTGGTCAAGCAACTGCGCAGCCTGACCGATGCACGTCAGGTCGAGGTACAGGGCGCGAGCCTGCCGGCGGAACTGCGTCTGTATGTGGCGGGCGCGGTAGCGTTCGGTGCCGGTGATCATCAACTGGCCGTCGAGTACTTCCGCCAGTTGTTGGCGCTGCCGGCCGATCAACGCGCGTTGCGCAGCACCTGGGCCGCTTATTCGCTGGGCCGGGCGTTCTTTGCCATGAGCAGCGAAGCAGGCGATACGCTCGACGCGTTGGAAAACGCCATCGAAGCCTTCCGCCAGACGCGACAACTGAGCATCGACGGTTTCAGCGATCCGCTGGAACTCGGCGTGGCCAGCCTCGGCGAAGAAGCACGAGCGCTGCGCACGGCGGGCAGTTGGGACAAGGCCATCGAACTCTATGCCACGCAAAACCTGCACGGCTCGAACGTCGGCTACACCTCGCTGAAGCTGTTGATGAATGATCTGGCCGAAGAACCCGAGGATCGACTGGAAAAGTTGCTGCGGGGCAAAGCGGTGCAGCAACTGGTGACCGCGTCGCTGATCAGCCGGATCGGCTGGTCATTCGGCGACGAGCCGCCGAATGAGAAAAAACTGATCAAGGCGCTGCAGGAGAGCACGCGCGGCAGCCTCGATAACGCTGATCGTCTGGCGGCCATGAATTATCAACAGGGCGATTACGCCAGCGCCAAGGCGTTCCTCGAACACGCTGGCGACAGCGGCCTGGCGTGGTGGCTGCGGGCGAAACTGGCGGTGCGCGACGGTGACAAGGTCGCGGCGGCTGCGGCCTATGCGAAAGCTGCGCAGGCCTTCCCGCAGGGTGAATCCTGGGGCGAGCGGCGTACCGCCGACTGGAATCTCGAATCCCTTCAGCCCAAATGCCGGGTCGAGGGTGAAAGCGCGATTCTGGCGCTGCAACGTGGCGAGTACCTGCAGGCCTTCGATCAGTTGTATCGCAGCCAGAGCATTTACTGGTTCGACGCCGCGACGGTGGCCGAGCGAGTGCTGACGGTCGAGGAGCTGAAAAACTACGTCGATACCAACGTCCCGGCACCGCCCGCGCTGAGCCAGCAGGATCGTGACAATTACGTGCCGCTGCCGGTGGCCGCGAGCCTGCGCAATCTGCTGGGCCGGCGTTTGTTGCGTGAAGGGCACTACGAAGAGGCGGTCGGCTATTTCGACAATGCCGATTTGCAGCACAAGGCTCGGCTCTATGGCGAGCAACGCCTGAAGGCTGATTCGGCGTGGTGGCCGACCAAGCGTGCCAGTGCGCTGTTCAATGCGGCGTGGACGGCTCGCGAGTGGGGCATGGACATCCTGGGTTACGAAATGGCCCCGGATTACGCGACCTTCGGCGGCAACTACAGCCTGGAAAACACCGAGCTGAAAGTCGGGCCGCTGGTGAGCGAGGCTGAAGTGCAACGCCAGAAGGCCAGTGAAGCGCAGCCGGATGAGCGCTATCACTATCGGTTTGTTGCCACAGCGCTGGCCAGCCGTGCGGCGGATAACTTGCCGCACACCAGCCAGGCGTTCGCCGCCGTGTTGTGTTCGGCCGCCGGTTTCAATAGCAGCCTGCAAGAGCAAAGCGCGCTGTATCAGCGATATGTGAAAGAAGGTCCGTACATGGGCTGGGGCGGCTATTTCGGCCAACAATGCCCTTATCCGGACTTCGCCAACGCCGACAAACGCTACGTCACCCAGGTTGTCGACGCTGTTCGCGGGGTGTTGCGACCCTACAAGCGTGCAGTGCAGATCGGCGCCATCATTGGGTTGACCGTCATTGCGCTGGTGATCATCACCCGCCGCCAACGCAAGGCCCGCAAAGCCTAAGCCTGCTGGACGAACGTCAGGCGCACGGCGAAGCCGATCAACAGGCTGCCGAACAACCACTGCTGCACGCGTTGGGCCGTTGGGCTGTGTTTCAGCCAGCGGCCCAGCGCCGTGCCGAGCAAGGCATAGGCGCTGTCGAACAGCAATCCAGCGGCCACCAGCATCGCACCGAGCACCGCAAACTGCGTCAGCACCGGTGCGCCATTCGCCACGATGAACTGCGGCAGCAGCACCGAGCAGAACAGCAAGGCTTTCGGGTTGAGCAGGTTGGTCAGCAGGCCACGACGGATCGCGGCGCGCCACTGCCCATGGCCGTCCGTTACGGTGCCGGCGTTCAGATCAGGCAGCAGCGTGGTGCGCAGGCATTGAATGCCGATCCACAGCAAGTACGCCGCCCCGGCCATCCGCACCGCATCGAACGTCCACGGCGCAGCCTTGAACAGCGCCGCCAGCCCCAGCGCCGCGAGTGCGACATGACAGCCTCGGGCAACCGCCAGCCCCACCGCCGTGGCAAGTGCTGCGCCGCGACCCTGGCGGGCACCGGTCTGCAACAGCAGGATCATGTCCGGACCGGGCAGCAGATAGACCACCGCCAAAGCCAGGAAAAACAGCCAGAGACTCGCCATGTCGCACCCCTTTCGTTGTCGATTCGGTGCAACCAGTCTATGACCGAGGGGCAGGGCAGGTGCTTGCGTAGTTCGCTTCTATAACTGTTTAGATTGGCATAACCTGCTTTCTTTTTGCGGTTACACCATCAGGATCTGCCAACCATGAAACTCGACGCCTTCGATCGCAAGATTCTCGCCGCGCTGCAACGGGACGGGCGCCTGAGCAATGTGCAACTGGCGGACGAGATCGGTTTGTCCGCGTCGCCGTGCCTGCGTCGGGTGCGGATGCTCGAAGAGGCGGGGGTGATTCGCGGTTATCAGGCGAACCTGGACCGTGACGAGGTGGGGCTGGGGCTGACGGTGTTCGTCGGGGTCAAGGTGGAACGACACAACGATGAACAGGCCGAGGCGTTTCACCGGGCGGTGACAGCGTTGCCGGAGGTGATTTCGGCGTTTCTGGTCTCAGGGGAATCGGATTTTCTGCTGCAAGTGGTGGTGCCGGACTTGCGCGCCTACGACCGTTTTTTAACCGGTTGTCTGCTGAAGTTGCCGGGGGTAAGCGACATCCGCAGCAACTTTGCGATTCACACGGTGAAGACCCCGGGAGCGTTGCCCCTGGGGCATTTGCCGTCCTGATATTTCCCGCATTGCGCGGGAAGTATCCGCGAAGTGCTTACATCTGCGTTGCCATGCCCTCGACATTCATCGCTGCCTGACGCAACGCCTCGGAACGGGTCGGGTGAGGGTGGCAGGTCAGCGCAATGTCTTCGGCCGACGCGCTGAACTCCATGGCCACGCAGTACTCGCCGATCATTTCACTGACGCTCGGGCCGACCAGGTGCACGCCGAGGACTTCGTCGGTGTGCGCGTCGGCGAGGACTTTGGCAAAACCTTCGGTTTCGTGATTGATCTTCGCCCGGCTGTTGGCGGTGAACGGGAACTTGCCGACCTTGAAGGCCCGGCCTTCAGCCTTGAGCTGCTCTTCGGTCTTGCCGACGCTGGCCAGTTCCGGTCGGGTGTAGATCACGTTGGGGATCAGGTCGTAGTTGACCTCGCCCGCCTTGCCGACGATCTGCTCGATGCAGGCCATGGCTTCGTCTTCGGCCTTGTGCGCAAGCATCGGCCCTGAGGTGACATCGCCGATCACCCAGACGCCGGGTGCTTCGGTGCGATGGTGTTTGTTGGCGAGCATGCCGCGTTTGTCGGTGCTCAGGCCGACGTTCTCCAGTCCCAGTCCTTGGGTGTAAGGGCGACGACCGATGGCGACCAACACGTAATCGGCTTCCAGCAGCTCGGCGGTGCCGCCGGCTGCCGGTTCGATGCTCAATTGCACGCCGTTGGCCGAAGACGTGGCGCTGGTGACTTTGGAACTCAATTTGAAACTGATGCCCTGTTTGCTCAGCGAGCGTTGCAGGGTCTTGCCGGCCTCGCCATCCACGCCGGGGCAGATGCGGTCGAGGTATTCCACCACGGTCACCTGCGCGCCGAGTCGCCGCCAGACCGAGCCGAGCTCCAGGCCGATCACGCCGGCACCGATCACCACCAGATGCTTGGGCACTTCGCTCAAGGACAGGGCGCCGGTGGAATCGAGGATGCGCTGGTTGTCGATTGCCACGCCGGGCAGGGGAGTGGGTTCGGAGCCGGTGGCGATGACGATGTCGGTGGCGGTCAGTTCTATCCGGCTGCCCTGATCGCCGGTCACGCTGACTTTTCCGGGACCGTCGATGTGGCCCCAGCCCTTGATCCAGTCGACCTTGTTCTTGCGGAACAGAAACTCGATGCCTTTGGTCAGGCCGGCGACGCTTTCGTCCTTCTGCTTCATCATTTGCGCGAGGTTGAGCGTCGGTTTGACCTCGATGCCGAGGTTGGCGAATTCCGCCCCCATCGCCGCGTCGTACAGTTCGGTCGCATGCAACAGCGCCTTGGACGGCATGCAACCAACGTTGAGGCAGGTGCCGCCCAGCGTGGCGCGGCCTTCCACGCATGCGGCCTTGAGGCCTAACTGGCCGGCGCGGATCGCCGCGTTATAACCGCCGGGCCCACCGCCCAGAATCACTACGTCATAGTTGCTCATGCGCTTACTCCTGGCTGAAGAATGCGATCGCTAAAAATTACGTACGTAATATGTGCGTTTCCGGACATTTCGGTCAAGGCTTCAGGAACGCGACAGGTTGGGCATCTTTGAATGTGAAATTGAGTACAAATATTTCACGGATTTCGTTATATCGTAACGAGTTGTGCAGTGAGCCAAGGGTTTTGGGGGGTTATGCAAGTCGATCTGGACGTTGATGGCACGCAAGTGACCGGTTTGCCGCGCTTTCAGCAGGCGGCGGCTCAGGGTCGCCGATTGCGCCGGTTGGCCATCGGACTCGGCGGGTTGGCCGTGGCCGGAGGGGTGCTGGCGTTTTTTGTTGGCCTGTTCGCCTCGCAATCGCTGTGGCCGGCGCTGCTGGTCAATCAGAGCGCGGCGTTGCTGGTGCTGGTCGCCGGGCTGCAATCGGCGTGGTGGGTGGCTGATTGGCGCGCGCGGGTGATCACCCCGGTGGTGCCGGTGCCTGCTGTCGACGAGACGCCTGCGCCGGACGGCTGGTACGAACGGCTGCTGGATCGGCTGAGCCGCCATAGCCTGCATGTGCTGGGGCAGATCGGCGCGGCAACCTTGTGGCTGGGCGGTCTGGCGCTGTTGGCGTTGCTCGGCATTGAGCAGGTGTGGAACCTGGCGCTGCCCTCGGCTGCCGTGGGTTTGTCCGCTTCCGTCAGCGCGGCGATTGCGCTGCTCCTGGCCTTCGGTCTGCTGGTACTGGAGCGGCAACTGGCTCAGGAAAACCCGGCGCAATGGCCCGAAGCGGGAGCGCTGGCGCAGCTGGTTCGAGTGGTCATCATCAGTCTGGTGTTGGGTGCATTGTGCTTGCTGTTCGCCAGTGAGAATTCGGTCTGGCCTGTGCGGCTGGCGGTGTTGATCGGCATCTTGCCGGGGCTGGTCGCGCTGGAGTTGTTGCTGCGTGCCGTGCTGTCGCTGTTCAGTCCGCGCCGCGAACAACTTGAACCGGTACTGCTCGCCCGCAGTTTTGTTGCCGATCTGCTGCGCTGGCCGCCGCAACCATTGCTCGCCTTGCAGCACGAATTGCACAACCGCTTCGGTATCGATCTGCGGCAGATCTGGGCCTTCAGTTACATGCGCCGGGCGTTCCTGCCGGTGTTGGTGCTGGTGGCGGCGGTGGGCTGGTTGCTCACCGGCATTCATGAAATCCAGCTGCAAAGCCGTGGCATCTACGAGCGCTTCGGCAAACCGGTGCAGGTGTTCGGCCCCGGTTTGCATGCCGGCCTGCCTTGGCCGCTGGGCCGGGTGTTGAGCGTGGAGAATGGCGTGGTGCATGAATTGGCGACCAGCGTCGGCGAGAACCCGGCACCGGTTCAGCCGGATCCGGCGGAAGGGCCGGCCCCAATCACCGCCAACCGCTTGTGGGATGCCAGCCACGTCAACGATAAATCCCAGGTCATCGCCAGCAGCCGTGGCGAGCAACAGAGCTTCCAGATCGTCAACATGGACGTGCGTTTCGTCTATCGCATCGGCCTCAGCGATCAGGCAGCGTTGGCCGCGACGTATAACAGCGCGGATGTTCCGACGCTGATCCGCAGCACTGCGAGCCGGATTCTGGTCCACGATTTTGCGTCACGCACCCTCGACGGTTTGCTGGGGCAAGACAGGGTAGGGCTGGCGGATGAAATCGGCCGCGCCGTGCAAAACGATCTTCAGAAGCTCGACAGCGGCGTAGAAATTCTCGCCACGGTGGTCGAGGCGATTCACCCGCCGGCCGGTGCGGCCAACGCCTATCACAGTGTGCAAGCGGCGCAGATCGGCGCCCAGGCGTTGATCTCTCGTGAGCGTGGCGCGGCTGCCGAAGCAAGTAATCAGGCGCAGTTGCAGGCCAGTCTCGCGCGCGATCAGGCCAGCGCCAATGCCCACGAAACCAGCTCGACCGCCCGCGCGGCGGACCTGAAGTTCAGCGCCGAGCAAAAAGCCTACGCCAGCGCCGGCCAGGCCTTCGTGCTGGAGCAATACCTCAGCCAGCTCAGTCAGGGACTGGGCAAAGCCAAACTGTTGGTGCTCGACCATCGTCTGGGCGGCAGCAATGCGCCGACCATCGACCTGCGTACGTTCACGCTGCCGGCTGACCCGACGCCGGCGCGCACCACCGCTCAACCAGGAGCCACCCATTGAGCCAGTCGCATACACACGATCACCCTGACCACAGCGGTCACGACCATGCTCATGGCGGCCATCACCATCACGGGCATCATCACCACCATCATGGCGCGCCGGAAGAGGCGGGGCCTTTCCCGTGGCGACGCATGGGCTGGGCCGTGTTGCTGGTGGCGTTTGCCATCGCAGCGGCAAGTCTGGTGCAGGTGCGCTCCGGTGAAGCCACTGTCATCACCCGTTTCGGCAATCCGTCCCGGGTGTTGCTGGAGCCCGGTCTGAGCTGGCGTTGGCCGGCGCCATTCGAAGCGGCGATCCCGGTGGATCTGCGCCTGCGCACCACATCGAGTGGCTTGCAGGACGTCGGCACCCGCGACGGTTTGCGCATCATTGTGCAAGCGTATGTCGCGTGGCAGGTGCAGGGTGACGCGGACAATGTTCAGCGTTTCATGCGCGCAGTGCAGAATCAGCCAGATGAGGCAGCGCGGCAGATTCGCACCTTTGTCGGCTCGGCACTGGAGACCACCGCCAGCAGTTTCGACCTGGCCAATCTGGTCAACACCGATGCCAACCAGGTGCACATCGCCGATTTCGAAGCGCAGTTGCGTCAGCAGATCGATCAACAATTGCTCGCCACTTACGGCGTGCGCGTGGTGCAAGTGGGGATCGAGCGACTGACCTTGCCGTCGGTGACACTCACCGCGACGGTCGACCGGATGCGCGCCGAGCGTGAAACCATTGCCACCGAACGCACCGCCATCGGCAAACGTGAAGCCGCGCAAATTCGTTCTGGTGCCGAGCGTGATGCGCGAATCGTCCAGGCTGACGCCACCGTGAAAGCGGCCGAAATCGAGGCGCAGTCGCGAGTCGAGGCCGCGCAGATTTATGGCCGCGCTTATGCCGGTTCGCCACAGCTGTACAACCTGCTGCGTTCGCTGGATACCCTCGGCACTATCGTCACGCCGGACACCAAATTGATCCTGCGCACCGACGCCGCGCCATTCCGTGTGCTGGTGGACGGGCCGCCGAATATGGACAGCAAGACCGGAACGCAGCCATGAGTGAAGTTCCACGTGGAACAAATTCGTTGAACAGTCCGTGGATTCAGGCGGGACGTCTCGCGTTTTTTGCCCTGTACGCGGTGACGGTGTTGGCGGCGTTGGCCTGGGCGTTTTCCAACGTGCGGCAGATCGACCCGCAGAATCGCGCGGTGGTCATGCATTTCGGCGCACTGGATCGCATCCAGAATGCCGGGTTGTTGTTGGCTTGGCCGCAGCCGTTCGAACAGGTTGTTTTGCTGCCGGCGGCAGACCGGGTCATCGAGCGTCGAGTGGAAAACCTGCTGCGCAGTCCTGCTGCAATACAGGCCGATCGCGTTGCGACATTCGCCACACCGTTGAGCGATGCATTGGCCGGTTCCGGCTATTTGCTCACCGGTGATGCCGGTGTTGTACAGCTGGATGTGCGGGTGTTCTACAAGGTCACCGATCCCTATGACTTCGTGCTGCAAGGCGACCATGTGCTGCCGGCACTGGATCGACTGGTGACCCGCAGCGCAGTAGCCCTGACAGCAGCGCGGGATCTGGACACCATTCTGGTGGCGCGCCCGGAACTGATCGGCGCCGACAATCAAGCCGCCGAACGACGCGAGCGGTTGCGCGGCGATCTGGTTCAGGGCATCAATCGTCGCTTGGCCGAATTGAAGGCGAGTGGGCAGGGCATCGGTATCGAAGTGGCGCGGGTCGATGTGCAATCGAGTCTACCCGAGCCGGCGGTCGGTGCTTTCAATGCCGTGCTGACTGCCAGCCAGCAGGCCGACAAAGCGGTGGCCAATGCCCGCACCGACGCTGAAAAAATCACCCAGACCGCCAACGAACTGGCCGACCGTACCTTGCAGGTCGCCCATGCCCAGGCCGGTGAGCGGTTGGCAAAAGCCTCCGCCGATACCGCGACCGTATTGAGTCTGGCCCAGGCCCGACAACAGGGCACCGACCCGCAAATGCTGCTGCGCCTGTACCGCGAGCGGATACCGAAGATTCTCGGCCAGGCCGGTTCGGTCACCACGGTCGATCCGAAAGACGATTCCCGCCTGATCATTCAGGGAGCCAGTAAATGACCGCCACTACCGCCGCACCGAGCCTGTTGTCCTCGGCCGAGCAACGTCGCGCTGCGCGCCAATTGACCCTGGCGATGCTCGCCCTTGGCTTGCTTGGGCTTGGATTGATCTGGCGCTGGTTGATGCCGGAGCAAACCGGCGTCAGTCAGTTGCTGCTCGGTGTTGCTTCTTTGCTGGTCGCAGTGCCAGTGATGCGTTCGGCGTGGTTCAGCCTGCGTTACCCGAGCCTGCACGGCATCACCGATCAGTTGATCGCACTGGCGATGCTCGGCGCCTGGGCCACCGGTGACCTGCTCACCGCCGCGCTGTTGCCGATCATCATGATCTTCGGCCATGTGCTGGAGGAGCGCAGCGTGATTGGCTCGCAGGAGGCGATTCACGCGTTGGGTCAACTTACTCGCAGCCATGCACGGAAAATCCAGGCGGACGGCACCGTCATCGAAGTCGATAACGGCACGCTCAAGGCGGGTGACACCGTTGAAGTCCGCGCTGGTGATCGGGTGCCAGCGGACGGTCGGGTGTTGTCCGGCCAGGCCAGCCTCGACACAGCGTCGATCACCGGTGAGTCGGTGCCGGTGGAGGCGGGCGTCGGAATGACCGTGTTTGGCGGGGCGATCAACCTCGATGGTTTGCTGCGTATCGAAGTGACCCGCACCGGCGATGAATCGACCCTGGGCAAGGTCATCGCGCTGATGCAGAACGCCGAGCGTTCCAAACCACCGATCACCCGGCTGCTGGAACGTTACGCTGGCAGTTACATGGTGCTGGTGTTGCTGCTGGCGGCGGTGACCTGGTTTGTCACCAACGATGCTCAGGCAATGTTGGCGGTGCTGGTCGCAGCCTGTCCTTGCGCGCTGGTGTTGTCGGCACCGGCCACGGCGATTGCTGGTGTGGCGGTCGCGGCGCGGCACGGGATTCTGATCCGCAGTTCGGCCTTCCTTGAAGAGTTGGCTGACCTCACGTCCCTGGTGGTCGACAAGACCGGCACGCTCACCTACGGCACGTTGCGTTTGCAGTCGATCAACAGCGCGCAGGCGGATCACGATTCGGTGATGGCGCTGGCTGCCAGTCTTGGCGCAGCCAGCAGTCACCCGGTCAGTCGTGCACTGGCGGGTCTGGTTCATGCGGACAACGTGCTGGTACTGACCGACATTCACGAACGGCAAGGTTTGGGTGTGGTCGCCAAGACGGAGCAGGGTGAAGCGGCACTCGGTCGCCCGGAGTTGTTTGCGCAACTGGGCATCCCGACCACATCGGTTCCCGATCACGACGGCCCGATCGCCGGCCTGGCCTTGAACGGTGAGTTTCTCGCCTGGCTGTTGCTTGCCGACAGCGTCAAACCGGAAGCACGCTTCGCCTTGAGCGAACTGCGCGAGTTGGGCCTCGGTCGGCAACTGTTGCTGACCGGCGACCGTCAGAGCGTGGCGCAAACCCTGGCGCGGGATGTCGGCCTGCATGAAGTCGAAGCCCAGGCCTTGCCCGAAGACAAACTCAATCGCGTGTTGAAGGAAATCGACAACGGTTTCCGGCCGATGGTGGTCGGCGACGGCATCAACGATTCGCTGGCACTCAAGGCCGGGGTGGTGGGGGTTGCGATGGGGGCGGGCGGTGCGGACATCGCACTGGCGTCCGCCGACATCGTGCTGATCGGCAGCGACCTGCGCAGGCTCGGCACCTGTGTGCGCCTGAGCCGCCAATGTCGGCGCACGCTGCAGGTGAACGTGATCATCGGTCTGGGCTGGACGCTGGCCATCGTCGTGTTCGCCGCGTTCGGCTGGCTGGGCGCCGCCGGGGCGATGATCGCAGCGTTGCTGCACAATCTCAGCACACTGCTGGTGTTGGGCAATGCCGGTCGCTTGTTGCGGTTCCAGGAGCCGCTGTTGAAGCTGAACGAGCAGAATTGATCATTTTTCGAACTGTGCGCCGGTCTTGAAGTCTTCAGATAAGGCGCACTGAAGCACGGAGATCGGTGCCGTTGCAGCCACGTTGGCTGATAGGTGGCGACTATCGAATCGATAGCCTGCTAATTTTCAAGGATGGTCTACCCTCAGATCAGACGTCTGAAACCAGGGGGATATTCCATGCTCGCGCAACTTCCACCGGCCTTACAGAATCTGCAGCTTCCGCTTCGCCTGCGACTCTGGGACGGCCATGAATTCAATCTGGGCCCGACGCCCAGCGTCACCATCGTGGTCAAGGACCCGTCGATGGTGACCCAGTTTACCCATCCAAGTCTTGATGCGCTGGGGGCGGCGTTCGTCGAGGGCAAGCTCGAACTCGAGGGCTCGATCAGCGAGGTCATCCGGGTCTGCGATGAGTTGAGCAACGCGTTGCTCGACGAGGACGAAGACAGTCAGCCGGTGCGAACCGTGCACGACAAGGAAACCGACGCCAAAGCCATTTCCTACCACTACGACCTGTCCAACGCGTTCTATCAGCTGTGGCTGGACAGCGACATGGCGTATTCCTGCGCCTATTTCGAAACCGGCAGCGAAACCCTGGAGCAGGCCCAGCAGGCCAAGTTCCGGCACCTGTGTCGCAAGCTGCGCCTGCAACCGGGTGACTACTTGCTGGATGTGGGTTGCGGTTGGGGCGGTCTGGCGCGTTACGCCGCCCGTGAGTTCGGTGCCAAAGTCTTCGGTATCACCCTGAGCAAGGAACAACTGGCGCTGGCTCGGGAGCGCGTCAAAGCCGAAGGCCTGGAAGACCAGATCGAACTGCAACTGCTCGATTACCGTGATCTGCCGCAGGACGGGCGTTTCGACAAAGTGGTGAGCGTCGGCATGTTTGAGCACGTGGGTCACGCCAACCTGGCCGAGTACTGCAAAACCCTGTTCGGCGCGGTGAAAGAGGGCGGTCTGGTGATGAACCACGGCATCACCGCCAAGCATACCGATGGCCGTCCGGTGGGACGCGGTGCCGGCGACTTCATCGAAAAATACGTGTTCCCCAACGGCGAGCTGCCGCACCTGGCGATGATCTCGGCCGAGATCAGCGAGGCCGGTCTGGAGGTCGTCGATGTCGAAAGCCTGCGTCTGCATTACGCGCGCACGCTGGACCATTGGAGCGAACGGCTGGAGGACAACCTCGAAGCGGCCGGCAAACTGGTGCCGGATCAGGCCCTGCGTATCTGGCGCCTGTACCTGGCCGGTTGCGCCTACGCGTTTGCCCGGGGCTGGATCAATCTGCACCAGATTCTCGCGGTGAAGGCCCACCCCGATGGCAGCCATGAACTGCCGTGGACCCGCGACGACATCTATAACCCTTGAGCTAGAGAATCGGTGAAATCAGCCGGGCGATCCGCATGCCGAGTTGTTGCAGGCGGTGGATCTCCCGGCCTTCTTCCTTGGCAATTTCGTAGGCCTGGGCAAAGTCTTCATTGAGCATCTGTTCCACGTGGCCGGCGAATTCGCTGTCGACCGTCAGCAACATCACTTCGAAATTCAGCCGGAACGAACGGTTGTCCAGATTGGCGCTGCCGATGGCGCTGATTTCGCTGTCGACCAACACCACTTTCTGATGCAGGAAACCCGGTTCGTAGCGGAACACCCGCACCCCGGCGCGCACCGCTTCGAACGCGTAAAGGCTCGATGCTGCGTAAACGATGCGGTGATCGGGGCGCGACGGTAGCAGCAATCGCACATCGACACCGCGCAGCACCGCGAGGCGCAATGCGGCGAACACCGCTTCGTCGGGGATGAAGTAAGGGCTGGTGATCCACACACGTTCAGTCGCGGCATGGATGGCTTCGACGAAGAACAGCGAACAGGTTTCGTAGGCATCCGCCGGGCCGCTGGCCAGCAGTTGGCAGAGCACGCCGTCTTCCGGATAGACGTCCGGCAGGATCAGCGGCGGCAGCGTACGTGCGGCCCAGAACCAGTCTTCGGCAAATGACTCCTGCATACACGCGACCACTGGGCCGCGCACCTGAACGTGGGTGTCGCGCCAGGGTGCCAGGGGTGGTTTTTCGCCCATGTATTCGTCGCCGACGTTATGCCCGCCAACGAAGCCGATCATTCCGTCGACCACGACAATCTTGCGATGGTTGCGGAAATTCACCTGGAAGCGATTGAGCCAGCCGCTGCGGGTAGCGAACGCTTTAACTTCGACTCCGCCATCGCGCAGGGCCTGCACGTAACTGTGGGGCAGGGCGTGGCTGCCGATGCGGTCGTACAGCAGATGAATCGCGACGCCTTCTGCGGCTTTCTTCAGCAACAGCTCGCGCAGACGCTGGCCGAGGCGATCGTCGTGAATGATGAAAAACTGAATCAGCACGGCTTCCCGAGCCTGGTCGATTGCGTGGAAAATCGCGTCGAACGTGGCGGTGCCGTTGATCAGCAATTGCACTTCATTGTTGGCCAGGCACGGCATGCGGCCCAGCTTCGGCATCGCCCGTAGTGAGTCGTAGGCATTCGAGGCGCGAGCGGTCAGGGCTTCCTCTACCCACGGCCGCCAGTTCAGTTCGGAAACGGCCTGACGCATCTGTTCGTTGGCCTGACGCCGGGCCTTGATATAACCGTCGAAGGTGCTACGACCGAACACCAGGTAGGGAATGAGGGTGAGATAGGGAATGAAGATCAGCGACAGCGCCCAGGCGATCGAGCCTTGCGCGGTACGGACGGTCAACACCGCATGGATGGCGGCAATCGTGCCCAGACTATGTATCAGAGCGATCAGATAACCGAAGATGTGCGGTCCAAAATAATCCATGGGGCAACCTTGCTCCTGAAGATTCAATGCTTAACAGACCATGTTCCTTTGCGGTTGTCGCTATTTTCTTTTTAGCCATGAAAGCAGGCCATGAACCGAAACAAGCGGCCGGCGTCTAACGGCCACTACTGATCAGGAGTTTTTCAATGAACGTTCGTCTGCTGGGTTTGGCGCTGGGTCTGGGGTTGGCCTTGCCGTTGGTTGCTCAGGCGCAAATGCTGCAGCCGGGGTTGTGGGAAATGACGTCGAGCAACGTAAAGGTTGATGATCAGGCCATGGACGTGCAATCGATCCTCGGCCAGATTCAGGGCCAGATCTCCCCGCAACAGCGGGCGGCGCTGGAGAAGCAAGGGATCAACATCGGTGGCAAAGGCATCCGTGCCTGCCTGACACCGCAGCAAGTGGCGACCAATGATATTCCGCTGGCAGACCCGCAGTCGGGCTGCAAACAGCAGATCACCGAGCGCAACGGCAACCAATGGAAATTCCGTTTCAGTTGCCCGCGAGCCTCGGGCACCGGTGTGGCGACGTTCGTCAGCGATCGTGAGTTCACCACCATCGCCAACGGCACGTTCAATGCCATCGGGATCAACCAGAAGGGCAGTCTGGAAACCCGCGCCGTCTGGTTGGGCCAGGATTGCGGCACCGTCAAACCAAGAGCCTGAAAATCGAACCGCCCCCACAACAGTGTGGGGGCGGTTTTTTCTAGCGCATGAACCGCAACGGCAATCCCTGACACCCGTCATGCAGCCGATTGTCGTGCCACGCAACCTGTCCCGACACCAGCGTCGTACTCACCCGGTGGCGAAAGCTGCGACGGGCAAACGGCGTCCATCCGCACTGCGACAGGATCGGTTGTCGTGATACCGCGACACCCTCGGGCTCTGGCTGAATCAATACCAGATCCGCCCAATAACCTTCCCTCAAATATCCGCGATCCGGAATGGCAAACAGGTCGGCCACCCGATGGCTGGTCTTCGCTACCAGCGTGGTGATCGGCAGCACGCCATCCGCTACCAGTTCCAACAACGCCGGCAACGCATGTTGCACCAGAGGCAGGCCGGACGGTGCCTGTGCATACGACAGCTGTTTCTCCGCCCAGGTATGCGGGGCGTGGTCGCTGCCGATCACATCCAGTCGATTGCTCGACAAGGCCAGACGCAGGGCATCACGATCAGCCTGGCTTTTGATCGCCGGGTTGCATTTGATCTGGTTGCCGAAGTCCGGATAGTCGCGATCATCGAACAGCAGGTGATGCAGGCAAACCTCCGCCGTGATGCGTTTATGCGCCAGAGGTTTGTCCTCGAACAGTTGCAGTTCCCGGGCGGTGGTCAGGTGCAGCACGTGCAGGCGAGTGCCATGGCGTTTGGCGAGATCCACCGCCAGCGAAGAGGAGCGATAACAGGCCTCGGCATTGCGGATCAATGCGTGGGCGTCGGGTGGAAGATGCTCGCCGAACTGCTCGCGCAACCTGACGGCGTTGGCCTCGATGCTCGGCGTGTGTTCGCAATGTGCCAGCAGGATCGTCGGCACCTCGGCGAACAATCGTTCCAGCGTTTTGGGGTCATCAACCAGCATGTTGCCGGTCGACGCCCCCATGAACACTTTGACCCCGGCCACTTCACTTGGATTGAGCGCCGCGACGGTGTCCAGGTTGTCGTGACTGACGCCGAAGTGAAAGCCGTAGTTGGCCACCGAGTTGATCGCCGCTCGACGCTTTTTGTCGGCCAGCGCTTCGAGGGTGAGGGTGGCCGGGTTGGTGTTGGGCATGTCCATGAAACTGGTGATGCCACCGGCCACGGCTGCGCGGGATTCGGTGTAGATGCTGCCTTTGGTTGGCGAGCCCGGCTCACGGAAATGCACCTGGTCGTCGATCATTCCCGGCAGCAGCCATTGGCCGTTGGCGTCGATTTCCAGTGTGGCGTTTTCACCTTCTATGCTGCGGCCGATCTTGACGATGCGACCGTGGCTGACCAGCAGATCGGCGTAGAACTCATGCCCGTCATCAACCAGGCGCGCATTGCGAATCAGCACACTGTTCATGGTTCAGAACTCGTTCTGCAGGGCTTTGTAGCCGCGCACCAGATCGACGTTGGTGCGCGCCACGTCTTCGGAAAACTCCGAAGCGCTGACGCTCACCGGCGGGAATTGCGAAAGGTCGGTGTTCGGGCCGATGCGGGTGGTGGAGGGCACGTAGAACGCATCCGGCAGATCCCGGCCATCGACCACCGAGTTGTGCCGCACCACGCAACCGTTGCCCACCACGCAGTTGAACAGCACGCTGTTGAATCCGATGAACACCCGGTCGCCGACCTTGCATGGCCCATGCACGATCGAGCGGTGGGCGATGGAGCTGAATTCGCCGATGGTCACCGCTGCGCCGGATTTGGAGTGAATCACCACGCCATCCTGGATGTTCGAGTTGGCGCCGATGGTGATCGGCTCCATCTCTCCCGAAGCGTCTACTTCATCGGCGCGAATAACGGCGTAGGGACCGACGAACACGTTTTCGCCGATCACCACTTTGCCGCAGATGATCGCGGTTTTATCGACATAGGCAGACTCGGCAATTTGCGGCAGATCGCCGGAAGGATTTTTGCGGATCATGGTTGGCTCAGGGCGTCGTAAAGGGTGTTGAGGTTGTATTCGAAGAGGCCGGTGAACGTGCTGGCCGGACCCGACGCGGCGAGGGCATCGGAGTACAGCGTGCCGCCGATGTGTGCGCCGCTTTCATCGGCAATCTGTTTGAGCAGGCGGGCGTCCTTGATGTTTTCCATGAACACCGCTTTGACCTTGGCCTGGCGGATCTGGGTGATCAGTGCAGCGACTTCGGCGGCGGAAGGTTCGCGCTCGGTGGACAGACCTTGCGGCGCCATGAAGTCGATCCCGTAGGCTTGGCCGAGATAACCGAAGGCGTCGTGGCTGGTGACGATCTTGCGGTTGCCCGGCGGCAGGGAGCCGAGCTTGGCCTTGGCTTCGGCGAGGAGGGCGTAGATCTGTTTCAGGTAGGCCTTGCTGTTGCGTTCGTAGTCGGCTTTGTTCGCCGGGTCGGCGGCGATCAGTGCCTTGGTGATGTTGGCGACATACAGCTCGGTGTTGGCCAGGTTGTGCCAGGCGTGAGGATCGGGAACGGTTTCTCCGTCTTCATCCAGAGAGCGGGGGATCACGCCGTGGCTGGCACTGATGACGGTGGCTTTGGTGTCGGTGCTGGTCACCAGTCGGTCCAGCCATGGCTCGAAGCCCAGTCCGTTTTTCACGATCAGTTTGGCTTTCAGAAGTGCCTTGGCATCGTCGGGCGTCGGTTCGTAGGTGTGGGCGTCGGCGTCGGGACCGACCATGTTGGTGATCTGGATATGCTCGCCGCCGACCTGATGCACCATGTCGGCAAGGATGCTGAAACTGGTGACCACCGGCAGTTTCTCCGCCGCCGACAATGACATCGACAGCATCAGGCTGAACAACACAAGTAGAGCGCGCATCGGGAAACACCTCATTGGGATGTGAGCAAGGGCGGGCGGCGCAGCAGGCCGTGAACCGGCCCGAGCACGACGGACAACAGGTAACCGATGCCCGCGACCAGCACGATGGCCGGGCCGCTGGGCAGCGAGTAGTAGAACGACAGCAACAGACCGAGCCACACCGACAGGCAACCGATGACTGCGGCGATGGCGATCAGGATTGGCAGGCGCCGGCTCCAGAAGCGTGAAGCGGCGGCGGGCAACATCATCAGTCCGACCACCATCAAGGCGCCGATGGCCTGAAAACCGATGACCAGGTTGAGCACCACCAGAGTCAGGAACACGCCGTGGGCGATCGGGCCGAGTCGGCTGACGGTGCGCAGGAACAGTGGATCGAGGGTGTCGAGCAGAAGCGGGCGGTAGATCAGCGCCATGGCAATCAGACTCAGCAGCGAAACGCCCAACATGCCGTTGAGGGTCGGTCCGTCGACCGCCAGTGCCGAGCCGAACAGCAAGTGCAATAGATCGAGCCGTTTGCCGGCGATACCCAGAATCAACACGCCGCTTGCCAGGGAGATCGGGTAGATGGCCGCGAGGCTGGCGTCTTCGCGCAGGCCGGTACGGCGAGTGATCCATGCGGCGAGTCCGGCCATGCTCAGACCGGCGCCGAGGCCGCCGAGGGTCAGCGCGGGAAGACTCAGGCCGGCAAACCAGAAGCCGAGCGCGGCACCGGGAAGGATGCCGTGAGCGACGGCGTCACCGATCAGGCTCATGCGTCGCAGGATCAGGAACACGCCCAATGGTGCGGTACTGCACGCCAGCAGCAAACCGCCGAGCAGTGCCCGGCGCATGAACATGAACTCAAGGAACGGTTGCCAGAAATGCGCGGCGGCGTGCATCAGGCCACCTGCACGTTGGGTGTTTGCTGGATCAGTTCGACACTGGGACCGAACACGCAGCCGCTGTTTTTGATCAGCAGCGTTTGTGGAATGTGTTGGCGGACGGCGGCGAGGTCGTGCCCCACCATGACCAGTGTCCGGCCTTGCGCATGCCAGGTATGCAGGTGTTGCCAGAGCAATGCCTGACCCAGTTCATCGAGAGCGGCATGGGGTTCGTCGAGCAGCAGCAAAGGCGTGTCGGCGAGACTCAGTCGAGCGAGCAGGGCGCGTTGCAGTTCACCGCCGGAGAGGGCCATCAACGGGCGCTGTTCAAGGCCACTCAAGTGCCAATCTTCAAGTGCCTGGGTGAGGCGTTGTGCGCGCAATTGCGTTGACAGTCGACGCCCCCAGAAACCGGCGGCTACCAATTCCTGAAGACTGATCGGGAATTGTCGGTCCAGGTGCTGTTGCTGAGGGAGGAATGACAAGCCGCTTTGGCGAGGGACGCCTAATGCAACGGCGCCGGCCAAAGGTCTCTGCAGTCCGGCGATGACTTTCAGCAGGCTGCTTTTACCGCTGCCATTGACACCGATGATGGCGGTCAGGCTGCCGCGTTCCAATTGAAGGCTCAGCGGCGGAGTGAGGGGTTGGCCGGGTGATCCCCAACTCAAGGACTGGAAACGAATCATGCGGTCTCCCGGCGCCAGTGACTTTCTGCGACCGCGTCGTGGGCGTGGAGGCTTTCGGCGTGGATCACGCATAGGTGGAATTCGCGGATGCCGGGTGAGCGACGCAGCGCCAGATTCAGGCGGCGCGCGGCGTCTTCGCAGAACATCAGGTTCTGGCCATTGGCGAGGGCGAAGGCTTGTTCGTCGGCGCGTTTCACTGCGGTTTGCACGGCGGTGCCGAGGGCCGCTTCGGCATCGTTGATAGTCGAGGTCAGTGGCAAACCATCGACGAATTCATCCAGGTGCAGATGCAGTTGCGCGGTGCTGCGTTGGCTGTGGGGCGTTGCGACGATCCCCTGAGTCGAGCCCAGCCAGGCCAGAACCTCGGCATGTTGCAACGGCTTGTTGGCGAAATCGTCGACGAATTGCTGCTGGATCAATTGCCTCGCCAGAGCGGCTGAGCAGGGGCAAGTCGAGGAGTAAGCCACCTCGATTTTCAGTTCCACGTGGAACACTGTGTTTTTCAGAGTGGCTGCAATGGTCACCGGATAGGTTTTCCATCCTGCCAATGGGCTGACCAATGCGGGCCTTCTGAGCAGCAAATCCGTATGGATATTCAAATAGGCGCTGTTGGCCAGGCCTTCATGGCTGTCGAGAAAACGCTGCAAAACCTGGTGCAGAAGTGCGGGATTGAGGTTCTGTTGTTCCAGCCTTTCGAGCGCCAGATACAACCGTGACATGTGAATGCCACGGGCTTCGCCGTCATCGAGGCTGACACCGGCATCGGCTTTTGCTGCCAGGCGTTGGCCTTCGATAAAGACAGGTAGAGCGATGCCACGCATTCCCACCCAATCAAGCGGCAAAGCTTGGCGGGCGGCTTGCGCGGCGATATCCGGCAGCGTCAGCGCATTCATGTTCAGTACCATCGTGTTGATTGAATTTGATGTTACATTATAACAATTCAAATCACGATGCCTTTTTCATGAACGGGCTTTCATATGCACAGACGCCATTTGCTTAACCTGATGTTGGCCAGCGCTGCTTTGGCTTTTCCTTTCAGTGTCAGCGCCACACAAATTCGCAATGCACGCCTCTGGCGTTCGGATGACAAGCTTCGGTTGGTCTTCGATTTGAGCGGGCCAGTGAGCTACAAGACGTTCACACTGAGTGCACCGGATCGTCTGATCATCGATTTGAGTGGTGCCAGTTTGAGTGGCGATTTCAGTCAATTGGCGCTCAGCGAAACGGTTATTCGCAGCATCCGCTCAGGGCATTTTGGAAAGGGTGATACCCGTATCGTTCTGGATTTGAGTCGCCCAGTTCAGATCAATACCTTCCTGCTGGCGCCTCAGGATGGGCAGGGGCATCGCCTGGTTCTGGATCTTTTGAGCGATTCAAAAGTGGCAGCGCCGAGCGTTCCACGTGAAACACCCGGGAAAACCAATCATCCAAAACGAGACATTATTGTCGTGGTCGACCCTGGTCATGGCGGTAAAGACCCTGGTGCAGTCGGTGCAAAAGGCGAGCGTGAGAAAGACGTTGTGCTCTCGATTTCACAGATGCTCGCCCGTCGGTTGAAGCGGGAAAAAGGCTTCGATGTGAAGCTTGTACGCAACGACGACTTCTTTGTACCGCTACGCAAGCGCGTTGATATTGCCCGTCAGCACAAGGCCGACATGTTCATTTCGGTGCACGCGGATGCCGCACCGCGTCTGACTGCTTCCGGCGCATCTGTGTATTGCTTGTCTGAAGGTGGCGCGACGTCGGCCACTGCGCGCTTCATGGCACAGCGGGAAAACGGCGCGGATCTGCTCGGTGCAACCAGCCTGCTGAATCTGAAGGACAAGGACCCGATGCTCGCCGGGGTCATCCTCGATATGTCGATGAACGCCACGATCGCCGCCAGTTTGCAGTTAGGCAGCACGGTGCTGGGGAGTCTGGCGGGCATCACCACGCTGCATCAAAAGCGTGTGGAACAAGCAGGATTTGCGGTGCTGAAGTCACCCGATGTGCCGTCGATTCTGGTGGAAACCGGGTTCATTTCCAACGCGCGGGACAGTCAGCGGCTGGTCACGGCACGCCATCAGCAAGCGGTGGCTGATGGATTGTTTGAAGGGTTGCAGCGCTATTTCCAGAAAAACCCACCGGCTGACAGCTACATCGCCTGGCAGCAGGAGCAGCAACAAGCGCGTGTCTAGCAGCCCGTGAGTCGGCTGCAGGTGAACTTCCCGGTGCTTCCGCCGGAGCTGGAGAAGCGGTTGATCGTCGTCCAGCCCACCCGGCGGTTGTAGCCGACCCAGGCTTCGCCGTCGGAAGCGATCCCGGTGAAGAACGTCAGTTGCCCGTAAATGCTGTTGGTTTGCGCCCAGTAACGTTGGCCAATCTTCTCGAAACCCCGTAGGTAAATCGTCTTGCCGGCGGTGTTGACGCTATAGGCATTGCCATTGGCATCGACACACGCCAGCAGGTTAGCGCTGCGCGTGCAGGTAGCGAGCCCCGGGACTTGTGCCCATACGTCGAAGGCCAGCAAGGCGAGACCGAGGAGTGAGCATTTCAGCGCAGTTTTCATGAGGCGGCTCAAGGGCGAAGTGTTTCCAGCTTCCAGCCCTTTGTCATTTCCGGCAAGAAGAAAGTGGATCTTTAATATTGTTATACTATAACATAAATTCAATCGGGCTTTCCGTGGCTCCTGTTTTCAAGCGTCTGCTTCTCTGACGGTCTCGTCGAAGCCCAAGAACGCCTGCCGCCGAGAGCGTTTCCTGCGTTTAGCTACCGTTTGATGAGGTTTACCCCATGTCTTCCCCGCTTCCCGTGACCGTTTTATCCGGCTTTCTCGGCGCCGGAAAAAGTACACTTTTGAATTACGTACTACGTAACAGAGACGATCTTCGTGTGGCGGTGATCGTCAATGATATGAGCGAAATCAACATTGATGGCAGCGAAGTTCAGCGTGATGTCGACCTGAACCGCGCAGAAGAAAAACTCGTGGAAATGAGCAACGGCTGTATCTGCTGTACGTTACGCGAAGACCTTCTGGAGGAGGTCGCCAAACTGGCCCGGGAAGGTCGATTCGATTATCTGCTGATCGAATCCACCGGCATTTCCGAGCCACTGCCGATTGCCGAGACCTTCACCTTCCGCGACGAGCAGGGCCAAAGCCTCGCGGACATCGCTCGCCTCGACACCATGGTCACTGTAGTCGACGGCCTGAATTTCCTGCCTGATTTCCAGGCCGCCGAAAGCCTGGCCTCCCGTGGCGAAATTCTTGGAGAAGAAGATGAGCGTTCGATCACCGATCTGTTGATCGAACAGATCGAGTTCGCCGACGTTCTGTTGATCAGCAAGATCGATCTGATCAGCAGCAGCGAACGGGAAGAGCTGATGGCGATCCTCAAGCGGCTCAACGCTAACGCCGAAATCATCCCGATGGTGATGGGCGAAGTGCCGCTTGAGAAGATCCTCAACACCCACCGCTTCGACTTCGACAGGGCCGCAACCGCCCCGGGCTGGCTACAGGAATTGCGTGGCGAACATGTGCCGGAAACCGAGGAGTACGGCATCGCGTCCACGGCTTACCGCGCGCGTCGACCCTTTCATCCTCAGCGTTTTTTCGACTTCATCGATCGGCCTTGGCTGAACGGCAAGCTGCTGCGCTCCAAAGGTTTCTTCTGGCTCGCGAGCAAACCCACGGATGCCGGCAGCTGGTCCCAGGCGGGCGGTTTGATGCGCCACGGTTTCGCCGGGCGCTGGTGGCGTTTCGTGCCGAAGAATCAGTGGCCACAGGATCAGGAAAGCACCGCTGCGATCATGGAGAACTGGACCGCCAGCGTAGGAGACTGTCGTCAGGAGCTGGTGTTTATCGGCCAGAACATCGATTTCGCACAACTCAAGTCAGCCCTGGATGACTGCCTGCTCACCGATGCCGAGATGGCGCTTGGTGTTGAAGGATGGCGATTACTGGCCGATCCGTTCGGCCCCTGGCATGACGAGGCCGCGTGATGCTTGCCCTCAAACCGTTGCAAAACAGAACGCGTCAGCAAGTCCTCGGCCCGACCCCACAAGCGCTGGCGAGCATCCTGGAAGATGAAATCAACCTTGCCGTCTGGCAGCGGCAGCTTCCGCTGCATGTCGCCGATTTCGCGAGATTGTTGCTTTCATTGGATGAGCCCTACGCCGAAGCGCTGAGCCTCGAATTACACGACGAAGACACCGAACCGGACCTGACGGGACTGGCCAGTGGATTCCGTGATCTGGAAGGCTACGAAGGTTTTATCGCCGACCTGAAATGGCTGGTCGGCGCCTTCGCCTGCCTGCTCGGGGCACGGCGGATCGGCCTGCGCTTGCGTGTGCTGGACAAGGCGATGTGCCCGCGTTTTCACGTTGATCATGTGCCTGTCCGGCTGATTACCACCTACGCCGGTATTGGCAGCGAGTGGCTGAAGGAAGGGGAAATGGATCGCCGGCAACTGGGAAAACCACTCGCCGAACCGCAGGAAAAATCGCGGATTCAGCAACTGGTCAGCGGCGAAGTGGCGCTGCTCAAAGGAGAAAAGTGGCACGGCAACGAAGGTTTCGGCCTGATCCATCGTTCTCCGCAACCGGCTTCGGGTGAACGGCGTCTGATGCTGACCCTCGACTGGCTGGGCTGATGCCTCAAGGCTTGAGCCAGTTGCCCTGGCTCTGGCTTTCGCAGTACGGCTTCAAATAGGCGGCATCGGTGGCTACGCCGTAATAGTGGATATCCTGGCGATAAGGCATATTGGCGACTTGCGCGTTGCTGCACACGCCAAAAGCCCCGGTAGGGCACTGATCGACGTACTGCACGTCGACTGTCTGCCCCGCCAGAGTGGGTTTGCAGAAGCCGTCATTGAACAGTTTCTCCGGGATGTTGCGGTTCTGCTGGCAGACCTTCACGTCGAGGCGTTCCGCCTGGCTGTGCACCACACAGGCCTGGGCCAGTGCTTCGCCCGACACCAACGCCAACAGCAACGACCATCCCATCCACCGCATTCCCGACCTCCAGAAAACCTTGATCATGTTGCAGAACATTCCCACCCACGTCATCGCAGGCCCCTTGGGCGCCGGCAAGACCAGCCTGATCCGCCAGCTCATGGCGCAGCGACCGGCCGGTGAGCGCTGGGCGGTACTGATCAACGAGTTCGGCCAGATCGGCCTCGACGCTGCGCTGTTGACCCGGGACGCCGATGGTATCGCACTGGGCGAAGTGGCCGGGGGCTGTTTGTGTTGCGTGAACGGTGCGCCGTTTCAGATCGGGCTGGGCCGTTTATTGCGCAAGTCTCAGCCGGATCGCCTGTTCATCGAGCCCTCCGGATTGGGGCATCCGGCGCAGTTGCTGCAACAACTGAGCGAGGCGCCATGGCAAGGCGTTCTCGCCGTTCAGCCCTGCGTTCTGGTGCTGGACGCCCAGGCACTGGTGGCGGGCAAGACACTGCCTCCGGCTCAACAGGAGGCGATCCCGAATGCCGGCCTGCTGGTGTTGAACAAGGCGGAAAGCCTCGATGAATCCGAGCGTGAGCTGATCGCCCGCCAGTTGCCGTCCGTCAGGCTGATCTGGACGCAGCAGGCGACGTTACCCCTGAGCGAATTGCCAGGAGTGGCGGCTCAAGCGCAAGCCGGTGTGGATAAGTTGATCGTGCCCAAGGGGCTGGCGCAGATGCCGGCCGTCTGGAGCGATCCGGTTTTGCCGATTTGCCTGAGTCAGGCGCAGGAGGGCGGTTGGAGCATCGGCTGGCGCTGGCACCCAAGCCAGACGTTTGACGTGATTCGCATCACTCAGTGGCTGGAATCCCTGCACTGGCGCCGGGCGAAGCTGGTTATCCACAGCCAGGATGACTGGCGGTCAGCCAATGCGCTGGATAACACCCAACTGGACTGGCAGCCCAGCGAGTGGCGCAAGGATTCACGGATCGAGCTGATTTTCGACCAGCCGCAGGCGATCGACGAGTTGCAGGCAGGATTGGCCGGCTGTCGGATTCAAGCGGCCTGACTCAAGGCTTCCACTTGGTGTGTTCCTGGCGCCACTGGCTCAGCTCGATCACTTGCGCGGTCGGCTTGGCCACTTCCACCACCGGTGGGGTGTCGTCGAACGGTGCCGGGTAGGGCGCCAGTTCGATCTGAGCGCTGTGGGGGCCGAACTGGGTGATGGTGCCGTTGTGACGGGTTTCGCCGGTCACGGTGAATTCGAAGTTGTAGACCCGGGCCAGACGTCGACGGCCACTGGCATCCTTGATGAAACCGATCTTCTTCAGCGCCACGTTGCCGTCGAGCAGTTCGACACCGACATTCACGCAATGCTGCTTGACCCGTTCCAGCGCTCGCTCACGCAGGCCGTGGTTGTGCCACAGCCACGCGCCGGCAACGGCGAACAGCATCAGCACGAAAATGTTTTCCAGGGTCAGCATCAACAAGAAACTCCAAAAGTTGGCATCAGCTTAACTGCGTCGCCGGTCTGTCGTACAGGCTGCGTTTCGTCGCATACTGCGCGGCTTGAATTTCAATCGTTTTACGGAAAAACCCGAATGAAACGTACACCTCATCTGCTCGCCATCCAGTCCCATGTGGTGTTCGGCCACGCCGGCAACAGCGCTGCGGTTTTTCCGATGCAGCGGGTCGGGGTCAATGTCTGGCCGCTCAACACCGTGCAGTTTTCCAACCACACCCAATACGGCCAGTGGGCCGGGGAAGTGCTGGCACCGCAGCGGATCCCGGAACTGGTTGAAGGTATCGCCGCCATCGGTGAATTGGGCAATTGCGACGCGGTGCTGTCCGGTTATCTCGGCAGTGCGGCGCAGGGCCGGGCGATTCTCAGTGGCATCGAGCGGATCAAAGCGGTCAATCCGAAAGCCCTGTACCTGTGCGACCCGGTGATGGGTCATCCGGAGAAAGGTTGCAGCGTACCGGCCGAAGTCAGCGACTTCCTGCTCGACGAAGCCGCAGCGGTGGCTGACTTCATGTGCCCGAACCAGCTGGAGCTGGATAGCTTCTCCGGGCGCAAGCCGCAGTCGCTGTTCGATTGCCTGGCGATGGCGCGCGCGCTGCTGGCGCGCGGGCCGAAAGCGGTGCTGGTCAAGCATCTGGATTACCCGGGGAAACCGGCGGATGGCTTCGAGATGCTGCTGGTGACGGCCGAGGGCAGTTGGCACCTGCGTCGTCCGCTTCTGGCGTTCCCACGTCAGCCGGTCGGTGTGGGCGATCTGACGTCCGGCCTGTTCCTGGCGCGGGTGCTGCTCGGCGACAGTCTGGTGGCGGCGTTTGAATTCACCGCAGCGGCGGTGCATGAAGTGCTGCTGGAAACCCAGGCCTGCGCCAGCTATGAACTGCAACTGGTGCGGGCGCAGGACCGGATCGCTCATCCGCGGGTGAAGTTCGAGGCGACAGCGATCAGCCTCTGATCATTGCAGCGCTCGCAGGCATGGCCCGCGAGCGCTCTGTCACTCAGGCGTCGCCCTTGATTTCCTGATAGCGCTTTTCCAGCTCCTGGCGAATCTGCCGGCGCTGCTGGGCTTGCATGTAGCGACGTTTGTCTTCGCTGTTCTGCGGTTGCAGCGGCGGTACGGCGGCCGGTTTGCGCTGATCGTCCACCGCAACCATGGTGAAGAAGCAGCTGTTGGTGTGGCGCACCGAGCGCTCGCGAATGTTCTCGGTCACCACTTTGATGCCGACTTCCATCGAGGTGTTGCCGGTGTAGTTGACCGACGCCAGGAAGGTCACCAGTTCGCCGACATGGATCGGCTCGCGGAAAATCACCTGATCCACCGACAGGGTCACCACGTAGCGGCCGGCGTAGCGGCTCGCGCAGGCGTAGGCCACTTCGTCGAGGTATTTGAGCAGGGTGCCGCCGTGGACATTGCCAGAGAAGTTGGCCATGTCGGGGGTCATCAGTACCGTCATCGACAGCTGGGCGTTTCCGGGTTCCATAACGTTCTCACGGGTCAAGGCAGGGTTGCTGGAAGAAGCACCTCTGCGGGTGCCTGGTCGCTTTTCAAAACCACCGTTATCGGGACGCCGGGCAACTGGCCGCCGTCACGCCCGGATCGATCTGTTTCCATATATTGCACCGCCTTTCAGCCGGAAGTCGCGGTGTTACCCTGCAAAAGCCCACCCCAAGGGCGATTCCTACACCTAAAGCGGATTTTTACTCAGCTCGCCCAGACGTTTTCAGACGCCTGCCGCGAGCATCGTCATTCAAGGAGCCCACGCCATGCATGCCATCAGCTTTATTCAGGATCTGGCAGTGATCATGCTGGTCGCAGGCGTGGTGACCGTGCTGTTCCACCGTTTCAAACAGCCGGTAGTGCTCGGCTACATCGTCGCCGGCTTCATCATCGGCCCGCACACGCCGCCGTTCGGCCTGATCCACGACGAAGAAACCATCAAGACCCTCGCCGAGCTGGGAGTGATTTTCCTGATGTTCTGCCTTGGCCTCGAGTTCAGCCTGCGCAAGCTGTTCAAGGTCGGCGCCACGGCGTTTATCGCGGCGTTCCTGGAAATCATCCTGATGATCTGGATCGGCTACGAAATCGGCCGCTGGTTCGACTGGAACACCATGGATTCGCTGTTCCTCGGCGCGATCCTGGCGATTTCCTCGACCACCATCATCGTCAAGGCGCTCAACGACCTGAAGATGAAGAACGAGCGCTTCGCCCAGTTGATCTTCGGTGTGCTGATCGTCGAGGACATTCTCGGCATCGGCATCATTGCGCTGCTTTCAAGCATCGCGGTCAGCGGCACGGTCAGCTCCGGTGAAGTGTTTTCCACGGTCGGCAAACTCTCGCTGTTCATGATCGTCGCGCTGGTCATCGGTATTCTGCTGGTCCCGCGATTGCTGGCCTATGTGGCGAAGTTCGAAAGCAACGAGATGCTTCTGATCACTGTGCTCGGCCTGTGCTTCGGCTTCTGCCTGCTGGTGGTCAAGCTTGAATACAGCATGGTGCTCGGCGCATTCCTGATCGGCGCGATCATGGCCGAGTCGCGGCAATTGCTGAAGATCGAGCGCCTGATCGAACCGGTTCGCGACCTGTTCAGCGCGATCTTCTTTGTCGCCATCGGCCTGATGCTCGACCCGATGATCCTTCTGCAATACGCGTGGCCGATTGCGGTGATCACCGTCGCCGTAGTGCTGGGCAAGATGTTGTCCTGCGGCCTCGGTGCGTTTATCGCCGGCAATGACGGACGCACCTCACTGCGGGTCGGGATGGGCCTTTCGCAGATTGGCGAATTCTCCTTCATCATCGCCGCGCTGGGCATGACGCTGCAGGTGACCAGCAACTTTCTTTATCCGGTCGCCGTGGCGGTCTCGGTCATCACTACGTTGCTGACGCCGTACCTGATCCGCGCGGCCGATCCGCTGTCGATCAAGCTGTCTGCTGCCATGCCGCAGCGTCTCGGGCGGGTGTTCGGGATGTATGGCGAATGGCTGCGCAGCATTCAGCCGCAGGGCGAGGGCGCGATGCTGGCGTCGATGATCCGGCGGATTCTGTTGCAGGTCGGGGTCAATCTGGCGCTGGTGATTGCGATCTTCTTTGCCGGCGCGTTCTTTGCCGGGCGCCTCTCGACGTGGCTGCAGGACTGGATCAGCGATCCGAGCTGGCAGAAGGCGTTGATCTGGGGCGGGGCGTTGCTGCTGTCGCTGCCGTTCCTGATCGCGGCCTATCGCAAGCTCAAGGCGCTGTCGATGCTGCTGGCCGAGATGGGCGTGAAGCCGGAGATGGCGGGGCGTCACACACAGCGAGTGCGCCGGGTGATCGCCGAAGTGATCCCGATCCTCTCGCTGCTGGTGATTTTCCTGCTGCTGGCAGCCTTGTCGGCCAGTATCTTGCCGACCAACAAGCTGCTGGTGCTGGTCGCCGTGGTTGCGGCCGCCGTGGCGGCGCTACTCTGGCGCTGGTTCATCCGGGTGCACACGCGGATGCAGGTGGCCTTGCTGGAAACCCTCGACAACCACAAGGAATCGTCGGGGCATTGATCCGGCGGGGCGGCTGGGGGGATCAGCTTTCCAGCCAGACGTCCCGTGCCCAGTGCCAGACCGATTCCCAGGACTCTTCGGTGATCAGCTCTTCTTCGCCGGACCACAACACCACGGTGCCGTCTTCTTCGACGCAGTAGTAGTTGTCGCCGTCCTGGCAGATCGGGATCAGGTCGCGCGGCACGCCGGCGTCCCAGGCGTTGGCCGCCACATCCGGCAGGTAGGTGTGGGACTGCGGGTCGGTGACGGTCACCGGCTCCAGGCTGCCGTAAACCACGTCGCTGACGGTCAGCAGAAATTCCTTGAAGACAAACGGGATGTTGATGAAGAGCTCTTCTTCGACTTCCACCAGTTGGTCTTCGTCAGGCAACTCCAGGGGAACCGGTACGGGTTCGTTGGCTTCGCGCAGTTGTTCGATGATTTCTTCCACGTCCGGGATCCTCTTGCTTGAATGGCGCGGTTTATATGGGGCGGTTTATACAGTAGCTCGCTATAGATGCAACCGCGAAATAGAAAACCCCGGCCGAGGCCGGGGTTTTTATTGCTGCGGGTAAAACGTCGGAGGTGATCAGCCGTTCTGGCGGATACCGGCGACCAGCCAAGGCTGGTTGTCGCCCTGCGGACGTTCCATGTTCCAGCTTTCGCTGAACACTTCGCCCTGGTCGAAACGCGAGGTTTTCGACACACCGGTGAAGGTCAGGGTCGCGATGGTCTTGTCCGCACGATCATCCACGCCATCCAGTTGAACCTGAAGGTTGTCGATGTAGGTGGACTGGAAGCCATCACCCAGATCAGCGCGCTCACGCTTGAGGAAGTCGAGCATTTGCGGGGTCACGAACTCGGCGATCTTGTCCATTTCGTTGGCGTCCCAGTGCTGCTGCAACGCCTGGAAGTGGCTGCGGGCGGCTTCGAGGAAGCGCTGCTCGTTGAACCAGGCCGGTGCGTTGATCACCGGACGGGCGGCAGCCGGAGCGGCCGAACCACCGAAGATCGAACCCATGGCAGCCGGCTTCTGCTCGAACACTTCACGCTGCATCGGCGCGCCGGCCGGAGCGAACTGCTCCTGCTGCTTGCGGCGACGAGCGGCGATGAAGCGGAAGATCACGAACGCGATCACGGCCATGATCAGGATGTCGAAGATCTGCATGCCCTGGAAGCCGCCGCCCATGAACATGGAAGCGAGCAGGCCACCGGCGGCGATGCCGGCCAGAGGGCCGAGCCATTTGGAAGCGCCACCGGCCTTGGCGGCGGCGCCAGCGGCACCGGCAGCGCCCGCGGTCGCTGCCGCGCCGCCGACGCTTGGAGAAGAAGGAGCCATCTGGCTGGTCTGGTGCGTCGGCGCAGCGCCGGCGCTTTTGCCACCACCAAAGCGCTTGGCGTTGGCGTCGAGGCTCATCGTCAGGCCGATGCACAACGCCATGGCGATGCTAAGAAAACGTTTCATAAAGGGAATTCCCGTTTGTGGAGACACGCGCGCCATGTTGCACAGCTGAAATGTCACTGGCTAGCGAGAGAGTGTTTCGGGCTTTTGCCTGACAGGTTACGTTCAGCTCGGTCGAGGCAATAAGGCCATGTACTTTTGTCTGTAGGAAAAGTAGGTATGTTCAGTGGGAAATTGATCAGCGTCGAAACGCCAACATCACCACGCCAGCCGTGATCAGGCCGATGCCGCCCCATTGGCGCAGGTCGAGTTTCTCACCCAGCAGGATCACACCGAGCACCGCCACGAGCACCACGCTGAGCTTGTCCACCGGGGCGACCAGCGAGGCCGGTCCGACTTTCAATGCCCGGAAGTAGCACAGCCACGAAGCCCCGGTACCCAGGCCCGACAGCAGCAGGAACAGATAGCTCTTGGCAGAGATCGATCCCAAGGACTGATATTGGCCCGTTGCGTACAAAATCAAGGCCAGACTGACGAGTACCACGATGGTGCGCAGCAGGGTGGCGAAGTCGGAGTTGACGTTTTCGATACCGACCTTGGCGAAGATCGCCGTCAGCGCGGCGAAGGTGGCCGAGAGCAGGGCCCAGAATGTCCAGGAGGAAAAGAAGCCAGAGCCCATGTTTCGTACCTTTCAGGATTGAACCGTTGCCGTGTGATCGTTCCCACGCAGACGCCTCGACGTGGGAACGATGAGCAACTTTAGATCGCTTCCAGCTTCGCGTAACCCAGCATCAGCCACTTGCTGCCTTCGCTGAAGTTCACCTGAACCCGCGCCTGGGCGCCGGCGCCTTCGAAGTTGAGGATCACGCCGTCGCCAAAGATCGAGTGCCGTACGGCCTGGCCGAGGCTGAGACCGGTTTCCGGGATCTCGGCGCCGCTGAACAAGTTGCTGCCGCTCATCGACTGGTTGCCGCCGAACGGTCGGCTGACGCTGTTCGACAAGCGCACTTCCTGAATCAGGCCTTTCGGTACTTCCCGTACGAATCGCGACACCTTGTTGTAGGTTTCGCTGCCGTACAGGCGTCGGGTTTCAGCGTAGGTCATCACCAGGTTCTGCATCGCCCGGGTGATGCCGACGTAGGCCAGGCGCCGTTCTTCTTCAAGACGTCCCGGTTCTTCCAGGCTCATCTTGTGCGGGAACAGGCCTTCTTCCATGCCCACCAGGAACACGTAAGGGAATTCCAGGCCCTTGGCGCTGTGCAGGGTCATCAACTGAATGCTGTCTTCGTGCTCGTCGGCCTGGGTGTCGCCGGCCTCCAGCGAAGCGTGGCCGAGGAATGCCGCCAGTGGCGTCAGGTCTTCGTCTTCTTCGGTGTTCTCGAAGTTGCGCGCGGCGCTGACCAGTTCCTCAAGGTTTTCCACCCGGGCCTGGCCTTTCTCGCCTTTTTCCGCTTCGTGGTAAGCGATCAGGCCGGATTGCTCGATGACAGTCTGAGTCATCAGGTGCAACGGCATCTCGGCGCACTTGGCGGCGAGGTTCTCGATCAGCTCGATAAACGCGCCGAGGGCGCCGGCGGCACGACCGGTCAGGCCTTTATTGGCCACCAGTTGGCGCATGGCTTCCCACATCGACACATCGCTGTGACGGGCATGGTCGCGAATCGCTTCGACGGTTTTTTCGCCGATGCCGCGAGCCGGGACGTTGATGACTCGTTCCAGCGCCGCATCGTTGCCGCGACCTTCCAGCAAGCGCAGGTAGGCCATGGCGTTCTTGATTTCCGCCCGCTCGAAGAAGCGCTGGCCGCCATAGATGCGGTACGGAATGCGTTCGCGCAGCAAGGCTTCTTCCAGAACGCGGGATTGGGCGTTGGAGCGGTAGAGAATCGCGATATCGCTGCGGGCCAGGCCGGTTTTCAGCGCGCTTTCGATGGTTTCGACAACGTAGCGTGCTTCATCGTGTTCGTTGAACGCGGCGTACAGGTTGATCGCTTCGCCGTCGCCGCCGTCGGTCCACAGTTCCTTGCCCAGACGCCCGGTGTTGTTGGCGATCAAGGCGTTGGCGGCTTTCAGGATACCGGCGGTGGAGCGGTAGTTCTGCTCCAGACGGATGGTCACCGAGTCCGGGAAGTCGGAGGAATACTGGTGAATGTTCTCGATTTTCGCGCCGCGCCAGCCGTAGATCGACTGGTCGTCGTCGCCAACCACCATCAGGCTGTCACCGCCCTTGCCGAGCAGACGCAGCCAGGCGTACTGCACGGCGTTGGTGTCCTGGAACTCGTCCACCAGAATGTGCCGGAAACGCTTCTGGTAATGCGCCAGCAGGCCCGGATGGTCGCGCCACAGGTCGAGGGCGCGCAGCAGCAGTTCGGAGAAATCGATGACGCCGGCGCGCAGGCAGGCAGCCTCGTAGGCTTCATAGATGCCGCGCATGGTGGCCAGGTACAGATCGCCGCTGGCCTGAATGTGTTGCGGACGCAGACCTTCGTCTTTCTGCCCGTTGATGAACCACTGGGCCTGACGGGCCGGCCAGCGCTGTTCGTCCAGCCCCAGCTCACGGATCACCCGTTTGACCAGTCGTTGCTGGTCATCGCTGTCGAGGATCTGGAAGGTCTGGCTCAGCCCGGCTTCCTGCCAGTGCGCCCGCAGCAGGCGGTGCGCCAGGCCGTGGAAGGTACCGACCCACATGCCGGCCGGGTTGATTCCCAGCAATTGCTCGATGCGGTGACGCATCTCGGCAGCGGCCTTGTTGGTGAAGGTCACCGACAGGATCGAGTGGGGCGAGGCGTTTTCGACCTGGATCAACCAGGCGATACGGTGCACCAGCACTCGGGTTTTGCCGGAGCCAGCACCGGCCAGGACCAATTGACGACCAACGGGAGCCGCTACGGCCTGGCGTTGGGCATCGTTGAGGGAGTTCAGCAGAAGGGAGAGATCATCGCGCATCGGGGCATTCTAGGGTGCGCCGCAGGCCCGGGCAAACCGAGCTTTGCATTAGCCGATGAAAGTGCTGCCAATGACGACCGGTCGGTCACCGGCTACAGGCGTTGGCCCGCCTCGCTTCGGGGCTTTCGCGGGTGTCGGGAGGCCGAAAAGTTTCGGCGAAATTATGATCTGGAGCAGTTTGGCAAGTGGTTGGGCTTGTGTATGCTCCGTCCACGTTTCCGGGCGCATGCTCACACTTATAAGAACAAGAACGTTGCCTATGACCCTCAGCTTCGACCTGTCGGGCCCCTCTGTGGAACCCCGGGTGATCCGCAAGCATTACGCCACCCAGATGGCGGTCGAGCGCACGCGCCTTCTTTATCAGGGTTCGCTGTTGCCCACCCTGTTCATGTTGATCAATGGTCTGGTCTGCGCCGGTCTGCTCTGGAGCCCGCAGCGTTACTTCGTGGTCAGCGTCTGGATGGTGTGGCTGCTGTCGCTGGTGGCACTGCGGGTGATTCAGGTCGCGGCCTTCGATTCGGCGATTCCCGATCGCCAGGCCCAGCCGATCTGGGGGCGGATGTTCCTGCTCGGTTCGACCATGACCGGCCTGACCCTGGCCGGCGCCGGCATCGCCCTGGTCCCGGCCGACAACTTCATGCAGCAAGCCTGGGTGTTCGGCCTGATCGGCGCCGCGACCTTGTCGGCCAGCGTGGCCTACGCCGTGAGCATCCCGGCCTTTCTTTCCTTTACCTTGCCGTGCCTGCTGCCGGCCATCGGCTATCTGTTCTGGGGCGGTGACGAACAGGCGCGTGGCTGGGGCTGGCTCGGGCTGATTTTGCTCGGCTCCCTGAGCGTGGTGGCGTGGCAGGTCAATCGGCTGATCGACCGTGGCTTGCTGCGTCGCTTCCAGAATCAGCACCTGATCGAGCATCTGCAACAGGCGCAATCGCGCAGCGAACAGCTCAATCAGGAGTTGGCGAAAGAAATCGAGCACCGCCGCTGCGCCGAGGGCAAATTGCGCGAAGCCCAGGTCGAACTGGAAGATCGTGTGGCCCAACGCAGCCGTGAGCTGGACGCCGCCAATCAGGCCCTGAGCAAAAGCGAAGCGCGCCTGGCGCTGGCGTTGAAGGCCAGTGAGTTGGGGCTGTGGGACTGGAATCTGCAGACCGACGAAGTTCACCACACGCAGATTCAGGAGCTGTTCGGCATTGACCCGGAATACGTCACCGGGCTGCTGAGGCATCTGCGGCCACGCTTGCACCCGGAAGATGTGCCGGCCCTCAAGCGAGCGCTGATCGAGCATTTGAAGGGGCGCACCGAGGATTATCAGATCGAGTACCGCGTGCGCCATGGCGACGGCCACTGGGTCTGGATCGAAGACCGGGGGCGTGCGGTGGAGCGCGACGACAGCGGACGGGTGATCCGCATGGTCGGCACCCGGCGCGACATCAGTGTCAGCAAAAGCCTGGAAGCCCAACAGCAATTGGCGGCGACGGTGTTCGAGGCCGCCAGCGAAGGTATCGTGATCCTCGACCCGAATTATTCGCTGATCGCCATCAATCAGGCTTTCAGCCGGGTCACCGGTTACGACATCGACGACATGCTCGGGCGCAACGTCGTTGAACTGCCGTGCAGTCGCGATGCCCGCCGACATTACGTTGCCATCCGCCACGCGCTGGAGCAGCACGGCAGCTGGCAGGGCGAACTGGTGGAGACCCGCAAGAACGGCGAGTTGTACCCGCAGTGGCTGCAACTGAATGCGGTGCGCGACAGTCGGGGAAATGTGAGTCATATCGTCGGCTTCTTCGCCGATCTGTCGGCGCGCCGCGAATCCGAAGAGCGCATGCGCTACCTGACCCACTACGACGAACTCACCGGCCTGGCGAATCGCTCGCTGTTCCGCGAACGCCTGCACGAAGCCCATCAGCGCGTGCGGCAGGGCGGGCGGCGGAGTCTGGCGCTGCTGCACATTAATCTGGATCGATTCAAGCTGCTCAACGACAGCCTTGGCCACGAGATTGCCGACCAGTTGCTGCAAAGGATGTCGCGGCGTCTGGTCAGTGCCTTGCCGGAAGCCGACACGATTGCCCGGTTGTCCGGCGACGAGTTCGCGGTGCTGTTCGATGCCTATGGCAACCTGTCGAGCCTGGCGCGGGTCGCCACGCGGCTGTCGGCCAAACTGCGCCTGCCACTGACGGTAGAGGGGCATGAACTGGTGGTCAGCGCCTCGATGGGCATCAGTATGTTGCCGGACAACGCCCGGGAGATTTCCGCGCTGGTCAGCCAGTCGAATATGGCCATGCAACATGCCAAGCATCTGGGCGGCAACAACTTCCAGTTCTACACCGACAGCCTGCAAGCCAGCACGCTGGAGCGTTTGCAGCTGGAAAACCAGCTGCGCAAAGCCATCGAAGACCAGCAACTGAACGTGTTCTACCAGCCGAAACTGTGTCTGGCGACTGGCCGTCTCAATGCGGCCGAAGCGCTGGTGCGCTGGGATCACCCGACCATGGGCCGGGTGCCGCCGGGGGACTTTATCGGTCTGGCTGAAGAGACTGGGTTGATTGGTCCGATTGGCGAGTTCGTACTGCGCCAGGCCTGTTGGCAGGCTTGCGAATGGCAGCGTCAGGGGCTGGCACCGATCCGGGTTTCAGTGAACCTGTCGGTGCATCAGCTGCGTCAGGGGAAACTGGTCAGCCTGGTGCGACAAGTGCTGGAGGAAACCGGCCTGGCGCCGCACTACCTCGAACTGGAACTGACCGAAAGCCAGTTGCTCGACAGCGTCGAACACATCATCGCCACGTTCCAGCAGCTGCGGGATCTGGGCGTGAAGCTGGCGATCGACGATTTCGGCACCGGCTATTCATCGCTGAGCTATCTGAAGCGGATTCCGGTGGATTACGTGAAGATCGATCAGGCCTTTATCCGTGGGTTGGGCGAGGGCAGCGAGGACGCGGCGATCACCCGCGCGATTATCGCCATGGCCCATGGTTTGTCTTTGAAAGTGGTGGCCGAAGGCGTCGAGCGGCCGGAGCAGCTTGAGTTCTTGAAGGCCGAAGGCTGCGACGAGGTGCAGGGGTATCTGATCAGCCGTCCGGTGGAGGCTGCCGGTCTGGCCGGGTTGTTGCGCCAGCAGGAAAATCCCCGGTAAAGGGCTACATGCAGCGCATGTCGCCTGATCCGGGGCGATCCAGTTACGCATTGAGCAGGCAAAATGCGGATTCATGTAGTATAACTACAAGCTTGCTACATCCTTGGCATCTGGCCAAAGCACATCTTTCCATAACAAGAGTCCAGCCCCTTGAATCTGCTGCAACACATCGCCCAGTCACGTCACCTGTTACGCAAGTCGGAGCTCAAGGTCGCCGACCACGTGCTGCTTGACCCTGCGGCAGTGATGCACAGTTCCATGGCCGACCTGGCCCACAGCGTCGGCATCAGCGAGCCGACCATCGTGCGCTTCTGTCGCGCCATCGGTTGCTCCGGTTTTCAGGACCTGAAACTCAAACTCGCGCAAAGCCTTGCGGCCGGTGCCAGTTTCGGTCAGTTCGCGATCCATGAAGACGACTCCGTCGCCGACTACAGCCTGAAGATTTTCGACACCACGTTGCACACGCTGATGGAGGTTCGCGAGAAGCTCGATCCGCTGGAATTGCAGCGAGCGGTGACGCTGATGTCCCAGGCGCAGCGGGTCGAATTCTATGGTTTTGGTGCGTCAGGCGCGGTGGCGGCGGATGCGCAGCACAAGTTCTTCCGTCTGCTGCTGACTGCGGCGGCGTATTCCGACCCTCACATGCAGGCGATGTCGGCGGTGACGCTGAAGCCGACCGACGTGGCGATCTGCATTTCCCAGTCCGGCCGTTCCAAGGACCTGCTGATCACCGCCAACCTCGTGCGCGAGAGCGGTGCATCGCTGATCACCTTGTGCCCGAGCCAGACGCCGCTGGCCGAGCTGTCGACCGTCAACCTGGCAATCGATGTTCATGAAGACACCGAAATCTATACGCCGCTGACCTCGCGTATCGCCCACCTGGTGGTGATCGACGTGTTGGCGATGGGCGTGGCCATGGCGCGCGGGCCGAGCCTGGTCAACCACCTCAAGAGCGTCAAACGCAGTCTGCGCAGCTTGCGGCTGTCGCCAAAATCGGTGAAAGCGCTGGATGACTGATGGTCATGGGGTGAAGGTAATCTTCATCTGCCTGTAACCCCGACGCAGCCAAACCGTCATCCCTCGCGCCTATCGTGAAACTCCCGTAATCGCCTTGGGAGACTCGAAATGGCTCAGCCTTACGAAGAACGCAACAGCGCCGCGAAAACCCGTCGTCAGCAGGAAGACCAGCGCCGCATGGAATTTCGCCGCGCTATCGAAGATCGCTTCGAACTCCGTCAGCTTCAGGCCGAAATCGGCGATTTTCCCGAGGACATCAATCACTGGCAGGCAGCGCCTTCAGCTTCCCGTCGAAGCGCTCAACCAGCGCGCTGATCTGCACCCGTTCGCTGCGGATAAACGCCAGGAAGGCGTGGGCCACCGGTGACAACCGTTTGGCTTTGGCTTGCACCAGGCACCAGCTGCGCAACAGCGGCAACTCTTCGACCGGCAGCTCCACCAGGCCGCCGGTCGCCAGCTCCAGGTTCAGGGCGTGGCGCGTCAACAGTGCCAGGCCCAGACCCGCCAATACGCACTCACGCTGAGCTTCCGCCGACGCCACTTCCTGGGTCTGGGTGAAGTGCACGCGCTTCTCCTTGAAGTACTCCTCGCAAGCCAGTCGCGTTCCCGAGCCGGGTTCGCGAATCAGCAGAGTGTAGGGCTCCAGATCCTGCAAACGCAGCGGCCCCATGTGTGCCAGCGGATGGTCCGGTCGCGCGGCCGCCACGATCGGGTTATTGAGGAAGGGGAGGAATTCCAGGCCCATGTCCTGCGGCACCATCGACATGATCACCAGGTCGTCGCGGTTGTCGGAGAGCCGGCGAATCACCTGGCCGCGGTTGACCACCGTCAGTTGCAGGTTCACTTCCGGATGCTGGCGCTTGAAGGCTGCAAACAAGTGCGGCACGAAGTATTTGGCGCTGGATTCCACCGCCAGTTTCAACTGGCCCTGTAGCGAGCCCTGCATGTCCGACAGCTGCATGTCGAGGTTTTCCAGGCGGCCGAAGATGTCGCGGCTGGCGCGCTGGAGTGCTTCTGCCGCCTCGGTCATGTAGAGTTTTTTGCCGACGTAATCGAACAGCGGCTGCCCGATCAGCTCTTCGAGCTGACGAATCTGTAGGCTGACGGCCGGTTGTGTGAGAGACATTTCCTCGGCTGCGCGGCTGTAGGAGCGCAAATCACACACTTCGTTGAAGATCTGCAATTGACGCAATGTCATACGCATCAAGGACTTACGCATTTTCTACAGGCTCTGGCCGCTGGCTGGTGCAATGACTATAAGTCTTTACTTATGCCTGACCCAATTTTTATTCATTTTTGTTAATCCCTTGTGAGCGCTAGTGTGAAGGCGCGACCAGATTGAAACATTTGGTCACGCGTCGACCTGGGTCTAGCAGGTCGTGGGTACCACCGGCTCAAGGGAACCTCCAAGTGATAACAAAGATCCTGATCGCCAACCGTGGTGAGATTGCCGTACGAATCGTGCGTGCCTGCGCCGAGATGGGCATTCGCTCGGTTGCGATTTTTTCCGACGCCGACCGGCATGCCTTGCATGTGAAGCGTGCGGACGAGGCCCACAGCATTGGTGCCGAGCCGCTGGCCGGTTACCTGAACCCGCGCAAGCTGGTGAACCTGGCCGTGGAAACCGGCTGCGATGCGTTGCACCCCGGCTACGGTTTCCTTTCGGAGAACGCCGAGCTGGCAGACATCTGCGCCGAACGCGGTATCAAATTCATCGGCCCGTCGGCGGAAGTCATCCGCCGCATGGGCGACAAGACCGAAGCACGCCGCAGCATGATCAAGGCTGGCGTACCGGTGACGCCGGGCACCGAAGGCAACGTCTCGGGCATTGAAGAGGCGCTGACCGAAGGTGATCGCATTGGTTACCCGGTGATGCTCAAGGCCACCTCCGGTGGTGGCGGTCGCGGTATCCGTCGCTGCAACAGCCGCGAAGAACTCGAACAGAATTTCCCCCGGGTCATTTCCGAAGCCACCAAGGCCTTCGGTTCGGCAGAAGTGTTCCTGGAAAAATGCATCGTCAATCCGAAACACATCGAAGCGCAGATCCTCGGTGACAGCTTCGGCAACGTGGTGCACCTGTTCGAGCGCGACTGCTCGATTCAGCGCCGCAACCAGAAGCTGATCGAAATCGCCCCGAGCCCGCAACTGACCCCGGAACAGCGCGCCTACATCGGCGACCTGTCGGTGCGCGCGGCCAAGGCCGTGGGTTACGAGAACGCCGGCACCGTGGAGTTCCTGCTCGCCGAGGGCGAGGTGTACTTCATGGAGATGAACACCCGGGTGCAGGTGGAACACACCATCACCGAAGAAATCACCGGGATCGACATCGTTCGCGAACAGATCCGCATCGCCTCCGGCCTGCCGCTGTCGGTGAAACAGGAAGACATCCAGCATCGCGGTTTTGCCCTGCAATTCCGGATCAACGCTGAAGATCCGAAGAACAACTTCCTGCCGAGCTTCGGCAAGATCACTCGCTACTACGCCCCCGGCGGCCCGGGCGTTCGCACCGACACGGCGATCTACACCGGCTACACCATTCCGCCGTTCTACGACTCGATGTGCCTGAAACTGGTTGTGTGGGCACTGACCTGGGAAGAGGCGATGGACCGTGGTCTGCGCGCCCTCGACGACATGCGTCTGCAAGGCGTGAAGACCACCGCCGCGTACTACCAGGAAATCCTGCGCAACCCGGAATTCCGTAGCGGCCAGTTCAATACCAGCTTCGTTGAAAGTCATCCTGAACTGACCAACTACTCGATCAAGCGCAAACCCGAAGAGCTGGCCCTGGCCATCGCCGCCGCCATCGCCGCCCACGCAGGCCTGTGAGGAATAGAACAATGACTAAAAAGATTTTCGTAACCGACACCATCCTGCGCGACGCCCATCAATCGCTGCTCGCCACCCGCATGCGCACCGAAGACATGCTGCCGATCTGCGACAAGCTGGACAAGGTCGGCTACTGGTCGCTGGAAGTCTGGGGCGGCGCGACCTTCGACGCCTGCGTACGATTCCTGAAAGAAGACCCGTGGGAGCGCCTGCGCCAACTGCGCGCCGCGCTGCCCAACACCCGTCTGCAAATGCTCCTGCGCGGCCAGAACCTGCTGGGCTATCGCCATTACAGCGATGACGTGGTCAAGGCGTTCGTCGCCAAGGCCGCAGTCAACGGTATCGACGTGTTCCGCATCTTCGACGCGATGAACGACGTGCGTAACCTGCGCGTGGCCATCGAAGCGGTGAAGGCTGCCGGCAAACACGCCCAGGGCACCATCGCCTACACCACCAGCCCGGTGCACACCATCGACGCGTTCGTCGCCCAGGCCAAGCAAATGGAAGCCATGGGTTGCGACTCGGTGGCGATCAAGGACATGGCCGGTTTGCTGACCCCGTACGCCACCGGTGAACTGGTCAAGGCACTCAAGGCTGAGCAATCGCTGCCGGTGTTCATCCACTCCCACGACACCGCCGGTCTGGCCGCAATGTGCCAGTTGAAGGCCATTGAAAACGGTGCCGACCACATTGATACCGCGATCTCCAGCTTCGCCTGGGGCACCAGCCACCCGGGTACCGAATCGATGGTCGCAGCCCTCAAGGGCAGTGAGTTCGACACCGGTCTGAACCTGGAACTGCTGCAGGAAATCGGCCTGTACTTCTACGCCGTGCGCAAGAAGTACCACCAGTTCGAAAGCGAATTCACCGCCGTCGACACCCGTGTTCAAGTCAACCAGGTACCGGGCGGGATGATTTCCAACCTGGCCAACCAGTTGAAAGAGCAGGGCGCGTTGAACCGCATGAACGAAGTGCTGGCAGAGATCCCGCGCGTGCGCGAAGACCTCGGCTTCCCGCCGCTGGTGACCCCGACTTCGCAGATCGTCGGCACCCAGGCGTTCTTCAACGTGCTGGCCGGTGAGCGTTACAAGACCATCACCAACGAGGTGAAGCTCTACCTGCAAGGCGGCTACGGCAAGGCGCCGGGCACCGTGAACGAGAAGCTCCGTCGTCAGGCCATCGGCAGCGAAGAAGTGATCGACGTTCGTCCGGCCGATCTGCTCAAGCCGGAAATGACCAAGCTGCGTGCCGATATCGGCGCACTGGCCAAGTCCGAAGAAGACGTGCTGACCTTCGCCATGTTCCCGGACATCGGCCGCAAATTCCTCGAAGAGCGTGCCGCCGGCACCCTCACCCCGGAAGTGCTGCTGCCGATCCCGGAAGCAGGCAAGGTGGCTTCGGCCGGCGGCGAAGGCGTGCCAACCGAGTTCGTCATCGACGTCCACGGCGAAACCTACCGCGTGGACATCACCGGTGTCGGCGTCAAGGCCGAAGGCAAGCGTCACTTCTACCTGTCCATCGACGGCATGCCGGAAGAAGTGGTGTTCGAGCCGCTCAACGAATTCGTCGGCGGCGGCAGCAGCAAGCGCAAGCAAGCTTCGGCACCAGGTCACGTCAGCACCACCATGCCGGGCAACATCGTCGATGTGCTGGTCAAGGAAGGCGACACCGTCAAGGCGGGCCAGGCTGTGCTGATCACCGAAGCGATGAAGATGGAAACCGAAGTCCAGGCCGCGATTGCCGGCAAGGTCACTGCCATTCATGTTGCCAAGGGCGACCGGGTGAACCCGGGTGAAATCCTGATCGAGATCGAAGGCTGAGATAACAGCCTCGATACAACGCTTTAAACCTCGGGGGGGCATGTGCTCCCCTTTTTTTTGCCTTTCAGGCACTGCCGCAGTGAGCGGCAGCGCCCGACCGGGGCTCAGAACGCCATTCGCCACTGGCCCGATACGCCATGGTTGCGGCTGTCAGTGCCGATTTCTCCGGTCAGACCGACACCCAATGTGTGGCTGTTAGTGATCGCCAGGTCCAGCCCGGTGTCGAGCTGCAGACTGTTGCGATCCAGCTCGGCGCCGTAAACGGTGTAGTCATGGCCGCCGGTGGCCAGCCGTTGGCGGGTGCTGGTGTAGGTTTCGCCGTAAACGTGTTTCCACCCCGCGCTGAATCGTGGTGTGAGGCGCATGCCGTTATCCAGCGTGCTGACTTTCGCCATGCGCAGGCCGACAGTGGTGTTGAAGTTGCCTTGGGATTGGGCGTGAACCTTGAGCGCCGCAGCCCCACCTTTCTCGGTGTAGCCGTCACGCTGGTAGCGTTGGTAGCCGAGGCCGGCAAACGGCTCGATGCTGACGTTGGCCCGGCCCAGGTTGTATCCCGACTCGATGAACGCTTGCTGGGTGCTGGCGTGGTAGCTGCCCTTGAGTCGGTCATGGAAGCGACCGAACGCGACTTCGCGACGGGTGCTGCCTTCATGGCTGCTCCAGATTGCACCGAGCCGAAGTGACGACGGACCGGTCTGGCGCAAGGCATAAGCGCCCAGGTGCCAACTGTCGAGATCGCCGTCCAGCTCTTTGCTGTCGATGCGCGTGTCGGAGGTGCCGCCCATCAATCCCAGGCGCCATGCTTCATCGAGGCGCCAGTCCGCACCGAGTAGCAGTCCCTTGGTGGAGTGCTGCATGGGTTCCTCATCGCGATCCAGCTTCCCGCCGTGTCCGAGGGCTTGCAGCCAGACCCTGCCGCTGTCGGCACTTCCGGCTGCATGGCGAGGTGCGTTTCCTTGGGTATCGTGGATGTTATCGAGTGGGTGCATGGCCGACAGCAGGCTGGCGCTGACCGGCGTGACGCTGCTCAGGGTTGCCTTGGCGAGGTTGGCGTTGCTGCCGCCAGCGAGTTGATCGTAGGCGAGGGCGGCTGTGGCCTCGTCGGTAGCTTGCAGGGCTTCGATGGCTGCGTTGCCGGCGGATGGAGGGGAATCCGTTGACGGTGGTTGGTCAACCACTTGGGTTTGTTGAGTTGCGGGCGTTTCGGCCAGAACCGGTTCCGATGAGGGCGCTGGTTTTTCGATGCTTTTTTCGAGCGCGCTGCCGCTTTCTGTCGTGGCGACTTTCTTGGGTTGAATGTCATCGGATGTACGAGCGGGTACTGCCGGAACCTCAGTGCTGACGGGGTTTGTTTCGGGTGTCGGAACGATCCTTTCTTCACGCGGTATTTCTTCGGCGAGACTGAGTGGAGCAGGTATTTCCTTCTTCTTGCGCGGCTTTTTGACCTTCACCTCGATATCGACGTGCGCGTCGGGTTCTGATTGCTCCGCCAGTGAAAATTCTACGCAACCGATAGCCAGCGCAACCGCCAGGACAAGATGTTGGAGCTTGTATTTGCATTGAATGGGCATTCAGTTTGGCCTCATGAAGGATGAGGCCAAACTGTAAAAGTCGAGGCCGGTACACCGATGCCGGGCGATTCCGAGCCGGGCGCAGGGGATGACGTCTGCTTTTGTAGCCCGGTCGGTGGCGAGTGATGAGCCTGCCCTTGTTTACCCGGTCGACCAGATGCCTTTGCCTACAACCCCCGCTGAAGTATCGATTGGCGAAACCTCAGAAACTCATCTGCCACTGCCCGATCAGCCCGTGATTGCGACTGTTGCTACCAATCTCGCCGCTGTAACCAAACCCCAGCGTATGCCGCGCCGAAACGCCCAGATCCAGTCCCGCTTCGAGGACCAGGCTGTCACGATCCAGCGAGCTGCCATCGACGCTGAACGCGGTGCCACCGACGACGAACGCCTGACGGGTCGAGCTGCTGACATCGCCATACGTGTGTTTCCAGCCTGCCGCCATGCGCGGGGTCAGGCTCATACCGTTTTCGAGCGAGTTCAGGTGCGCCAGGCGCAGACCGACGGTGCTGCTGAAGTTGTCCTGAGTCTGACTGTCGACTTGTAACGCCGCCGCGCCACCCTTTTCCTGATAGCGGTCGCGGTGATAGCGCTGATAGCCGAGGCTGGCGAACGGTTCGGCGCTGAGCCGCCCGCTGCCCATGGCGTAGCCGAGTTCGGCGAAGGCTTGCTGGCTGTTGGCGTCGTAATCGCCTTTGGGTCGGTCGCTGAAACCGTTGAACGCGACCGTGCGTTTGCTCTCGCCCTGATGACCGCTGTAGGCCGCGCCCAGACGCAAGGCTATCGGGCCGTTTTGATGCTGGGCATAGACCCCGGCGTGCCAGCTTTCGACATTGCCATCGACGCCGGTGGCGTCCAGATCGGTCTTCGAATAACCACCGAGCACGCCCAGTCGCCATTGCGGATTCAGCGCCCAGTCGGCACCGAGTACACTGCCCTTGGTACGTTGTTCCAGACTGCCATTGCCATGTTCGCCATCGAGCTTGCCGTAGCCGCCGATGGCTTGCAGCCAGAGCCGGCCCTGAGCATTGGGATCATTCAGGCTTCGGGCTGCGGCCGGTACGCCGTTGGCGGCGAGGATCGGTGTGTCGCGCTGATCGAGGCCGACCATCAAGCCGGGACTGCCGCCCATCTGTTGCATCGCCGAGAGCATGCTGCTGCCGACCTGGCTGCTGGCGCCGAGGGTGGCGCTGGTCAGGTTGGCGTTGCTGGCGCCGGCCAGTTGCTCGATGGCTGCGCCTGCACTGCTTTGAGTGGTGTTGAGCAAGGCGTTGTACAGCGCATTGTTCTTGCCCATCGAGGCCAGGCTGTTGGCCGCGTTGCTGCCGTTACCGGTGGCGGCGAATTCATTGAACGCCACGTCGTTGCGGGTGTAGGTCAGGTCGACCTGAGTCGGCGTGTAGGCGAGGGTTGGCGTGAGGAACGCGTAGTCGCTGGTGACCGCGCCAAACGTACCGTTGACCCGCGCAGCCTGCAGCACCGTGTAATGGCTCTGCCACGGATACGTGCCGCTGCCGGGATTGACCGCCAGTGTCGCGCCATTGAGGTTGGCCGTGCCGCCGACCTGGACCGGCGCGCTGCTGCCATCGGCGTTGACGCCGTAGGCGAAGGTGGATGCGCTGCCCATGTTCAAGTCGTGCACGACGGTTGCAGTGCCAAGGCGGGTGTCAGTGCGCAACGTGCCATTCAGGTTGAGGTTGCCCACCGAGCCGCCGCCGGCATAAACGCCGCCGGCGTCCACGGTCAGGTTGCCGGCGATGCCGCCCTGGTTGATCAGGGTGGCGCCGTTGCGCACGGCACCGCCGTCGCTGAAATCGCCGCTGCCGGTGAGGGTCCAGGCGCCTTGTTTGACCTCCAGCCATTCGAAATTGCGGCTGGCACCGAAGCTGCCGCCCGCCGCGTCGTCCATCACTACCCGGTCGTAACCGGTGCCGCCATCGACCACGCCGACAAAACGACTGCCGTTGCGCAAGGTCAGGCTGTCGTTGCCACCGCCCAGGTCCAGCGCCAGGCCGTTGCTGCCGGTGATCGTGCCGCCGTTGATCACGTTGTCGGCGAACTCACCGACGAACTTCACACCGAAACCGTCGAGCCCTTGAATGGTGCCGTAGTTTTCCAGCGTGGTGGCCGCCAGTCCCGAACCACCGCTGCCGTCGTCCACCAGAATGGCGCTGTTGGCACCGCTGATCAGGGCACTCTTGGCGTTGAGAATGTAACCGCCGCCCAGCGCGATGCCTTCACTGCCGTTGGCGAAACCACCCTTGTCCACACCGCCGGCGCCGACGCCTTGAATGGTGCCGTAGTTTTCGATGTGGGCGATTTTGTCGATGTCCACGCCGTCACCGTCGCCGTTGGGCTGCAACCCGGAATACGCACCAGTGATGGTGCCGTGGTTGATCACCGTGCCGTCGCCGTCGGAACCGAAACCGGAACCATTGCGCCCGGTGATCTGCCCGTAGTTGACCAGCGTCGCCCCGAGGTCGGTGGTGATGCCATGTCGGCCGCCGGAAATCACGCCGTAGTTGGTCACGCTGACACCGGTCGCGGTGTCGATATCGATGCCGTCGAACTTCTGGTCGGCGTTGTGCGAGTCACCGGTCGAGATCTCGCCATAGTTGCTGATGGTCGCGTTGGCGCCGGTCTTCATGCCGTCGCTGGCGTCGCCGCGAATCAGCCCGCCTGCGCGGTTGATGATGGTGGTTTTCACCCCGTTGCTGCGCAACGCATCCAGATCCAGGCCCTGGCCGGTGGTCGAGCGAATGGTGCCGCTGTTGTCGATCAACAGGCTGCCGCTGACGAAGTTGCTGTCGATGCGAATCGCGTCGTTGGAGCCGAGAATCTGTCCGCCGCTGCGGTTGTAGATGGCGTAATTGCGCGCCTGGGTCAGATCGCCACTGCTGTCGATGGCCCGGCCACCGGTGGAGATAATCTTGCCGGCGTTGTCGATGATCACGCCGACACCGCTGGTGCCATCCTTGAGACTCACGGCCTTGCCGCTGTTGGTAATGCTGCCCGGCGCCGAAATCGTCAGGGTGTCGTTGCCGCCCAATGTCTGCGACGCGGTGGTGGCGGTGTCGATCTGCACGGTCTTGCCGTGGGCGGCGCTGGTGGCAATCAAAAGGGCGGTGGCAAGCGACAGGCGCTGAGGCGGGAGCGGCATAGGGAGAACGTCCTTTTAGTTATTAGCGAGGGCGTTCTGTATAGCGGAGGGGGTTTACAGAATGATGTCTGGGTTATGTGCATTCTTTTGCAGATATGTCTGCGGGTTGGATGCTTCATCTGCAATTCGTTGCAGATGAAGCAATAACAGACAGGAAACCCCTTCAACTGCCGCACTCGCCGTCGGGGGCTTCCTTCTTTGCGTTTACATACTCAGCCGCGGCACTCAACCAACCCTTTCACCTGCCCACCCGCCATCTGATTCTCATCACTCAACCAGCGCTCGAACCCCGCCGCAATCGCCGGCCATTCCGAGTCCAGGATCGAGTACCACGCGGTATCGCGGTTCTGGCCTTTCACAACCATGTGCTGGCGGAACACGCCTTCGAAGCTGAAACCCAACCGCTCGGCCGCGTATTTGGAGCGGGCGTTGCCGTTGTTGCATTTCCATTCGAGGCGACGGTAGCCGAGGGCGAAGGATTCCTTGGCCAGCAGGTAGACCGCCTCGGTGCTTTTCGGCGAGCGCTGCATCGGCGCGCCGAAGGTGACGTGGCCGATTTCGATGCGGCCCTGGGCCGGGACGATCGACATCAGGCTGAGGATGCCTTGCACCTGGCCGCTGGCACGGTCGATGACGCTGAAGAAGTACGGGTCGCTGTGGGCAGCATGGTTGTTCAGCCAGTCATTGAAAGCGCTGCGCTCCGGAAACGGGCCGTAGGGCAAATAGTCCCAGAGTTTCGGGTCGGCGCCCGGGCCTTGCAGGGCGTTGAACAGGTCGTCGCCATGGCGCGCCGGGTCGAGTTTTTCCAGGCGGATGAAGCGGCCTTCGATCAGGGTGGTGGAGGGCGGCGGAACGCCTTTCCAGTCGGCGAGAGAAATCGTCATGCGCGTGGCTCCTTAAATGGCTTTGCGAAACTGGATGAAACCCGGACGCTCGGCGATGCGTTCGTAGAGCTGGATCGCGGTGGCGTTGGTTTCGTGGGTCAGCCAGTGCACCTTGCAGCAACCGTCGGCCTTGGCGGTGGCGTAGACGTGTTCGATCAGCAGACGACCGACGCCGGTGCCACGGGTTTGCGGCTCCACCAGCAGGTCTTGCAGGTAGCAGGAGTTTTCGATGCTCCAGTTCGAACGATGGTAGATGAAATGCACCATGCCCACCGCTTTGCCGTCGGCCCAGGCGAGGGCGGCGTGGGTCGGTTCGTTCGGGTCGAGAAAACGCTGCCAGGTACTTTGGCTGACGGCGTCCGGCAATTCAGTGTTGTAGAAGCGCAGGTAGGCCTGCCACAGCGGCAGCCAGGCCGCGTGATCGGCGGCGCTGACCGGGCGAATGTCGATCTGACTCATGGTGATTTCCTTAACGCATCAAGTGAGCGAGGGTTTGATCGTTGATGTCGGGGCTGGCGGCCAGGCCTTCGCGCACGCCGGCGATGTCTTCGGGGCTGCGGTTCTGGCTGAGCTTGCGCTTGCCTTCGAGACGGTCGATCGGAATGGCAAACCCGACGATGGCTTTGAGCATGCCGTCGATGTAATCGGCCGGGGCATCATCGACCGACCAAGGCTGGGCGCGGCCGGCCTCATGGCGATTGGTGAGGGTGCTGACGATGTCCAGCAGACGACCGCCATCGCTGAAGGTTTCGGCGTGACCGTAGGCGTGCACGGCAACGTAGTTCCAGGTCGGCACGACTTTGCCGTGCTCGGCCTTGCTCGGGTAAAAGCCCGGGCTGACATAGGCATCGGCACCGGGAAAAATCAGCATGGCCTCGGCGCCGTCGCGCAGGTCTTTCCACTGTGGATTGGCCTTGGCCAGATGCCCGTACAGCGTGCCGTTCGGGCCTTGTTCACGATGCAGCAGCACTGGCACATGGCTGGCCTGCAAGCCCTGTTCGCCGTGAGTCACCAGAATGGCGAGGCGGGTGGCGAGGATCAGTTCGTGCAGTTGGGACAAGTCGTCGATGGCAAAGGCGCGGGGCGTGTACATGGAGAAATTTTCCTTGGCGAATGCCTGCATCGTAGGCAGGCTATTGGTCTGTTGTAAGAGCCATTGATGACCAATTTCATAGGTCCATTGCCATGCCCGATTCGACCACGCTGTCGCTGCCGTTCAACCCTGCCGGCATCGAACTCGATCGCCGCAAAGGCCTGAGCCGTCAGCTCTATCAGGCCTTGCGCCTGCGGGTGCTCGACGGACGCCTGGCCAGCGGCACACGCCTGCCGGCCAGTCGCGATCTGGCGGCGGCATTGACGATTTCACGCAACAGTGTGGTGCGAGCCTACGATCAGCTGTATGCCGAAGGTTTCATCGAAGGGCGGGTCGGGGACGGTACTTATGTGGCGCAGTTGCCCCAATCGACGACACCGACGAAAAAACTATCCACAAAAGTATCCACAGGGTTTTCAACAGGCTTACCCACAGCCTTATCCACAAAACCGGTCGATTCCACTGGGGATTTATCCAGCAAAGTTATCCACAGCGGTGCGATGCAGCGGCTTGAACAGAACCATTTGCCTACGCCGCCGAGTGGTCCGCCACGGGCTTTCAGGGTGGGTGTTCCGGCGTTCGATCTGTTCCCGTTCGACGTCTGGGCCAAGCTGAATGCGGCGTTCTGGCGTAAACCCGATTTGCAGCAACTGTGTTACGGCGACCCGGCGGGCGATGCGCGGCTGCGCGGACTGATCGCTGCCTATTTGCGCAGTTCGCGGGGCATGCAGTGCTCCGCTGAACAAATTGTGATCACCAGTGGCGCACAGCAGGGAATCAGCCTTTGTGCACAGTTGCTGGTGGAGCCGGACGCCGGGGTGGGCATCGAGAATCCCGGCTACCGCGCAGCGGGGCATGCCTTCGCGCTGGCCGGCGGTCGATTGCACGGCATTGCGGTGGATGAGGAGGGCATCGATTGCGCAGCGCTGTCTGCCGCCGAAGATTGCCGGGTGGCTTATGTCACGCCGTCTCATCAATACCCGACAGGGGTGGTGATGAGCCTGGCGCGACGCCTGGAATTGCTGGCCTGGGCCGAGCGCACCGGGGGCTGGATCGTCGAGGACGATTACGACGGCGAATATCGCTACACCGGCGCGCCATTGGCTCCGTTGGCTGCGCTCGATCGCCAGGGTCGCGTCTTGTACGTCGGCACCTTCGGCAAAGTCGCGTTCCCGGCGCTGCGCCTGGGTTATCTGGTGTTGCCGCCGGGATTGGTGGAGGCGTTTGCGCAACGTCGCGCAGTGGATGTCCGGCATTCCGAGGTGAGCACCCAGGCGGTGATGGCCGAGTTCATGGCGGCCGGGCACTTTCAGCGGCACATCCGGCGGATGCGCCGGGCTGCACTCAGCCGGCGCAATGCGCTCATCAATGGTTGGCCCCAGGGTTTGGCGGGTGTCGGCGAACTGCCGCCCGTGTCCGCCGGACTGCATTTGACGGTGGCGGTCGACAGCGTGGCCCGCGAACAGCAACTGATCGAACAGGCCGCCAGCGTCGAGGTGGAAATCCACGGCTTGAGCAAATACTGGCTGCCGGACTCGACGACGCCGATCGATCAGCGCGCCGGTCTGGTGCTGGGTTTTGCGGCGGTGCCGGAGCCGGCGATCGAGTCGGCTCTGGCCCGCTTGCGCGAAGTCTGGCGCAGTTAATCATCTTTCGGTCGAGCGTCCGCCTGTGGTTTGAGGAACAGGTCGCGCACCTGCGGATCGACGATACGCCGTAGCGCATTGTCGACGGCGTCGAAGGTGTCCAGTGTCTGGCGGGTTTTGTCATCCAGCGTTTGCAGATACGCATCGGCGAATTTCAGATGGGCAATGGTGTACAGCTCATCCGCATCCCCGAGCTGGTCGTAATGAAAGTGCGCGACCCATAGCGGTTTGTTTGCGTTGGCCTTGTCGAGAATCCGGTACTCCTGAAAGTAGTCCCCGCGATGCCGGGTGCGAATGCGTCCGCGTGGGTCCTTGATCACGTTGACCTGCCCGTTGTCGTGCAGCCAGTGGAAATAGGTTTCCCGAGGTTTGCGTTGTTTGAGCATGGTTGCGTAGGTCGCAATGCCGTCGGCGTGGGTGCGGGTTGCGCCTTCGCGCAGGCTTGGGATGAGGGAGGCGATGGGCCAAGGATCCTTCCTGGCATTTTTTCTTCGGGTGATCGCGCTGTCGACATCGATGGCCATCTGTTTGAGGCGGTCGACTTGCTGTTCGAACATGTCGCGGATGTCAGCGGGAATGCGCCCCGAACGCCTGGCATCCTCGCGGGTTTTGCTGTTGAAGCTGTCGATGTTCGCTTCGAGCGCCATTGCCGCTGAAATGAGGTCCTCGTCATCGGCGGGCGCCTTCGGTTCGGGCCTTTGAGCGGTGAGTTTGACGAACGTTGTCTCGGCCTCCGACTCGCCGCTCTGGGCCATGGAGGTCTGTTCACTTGTTTCGGGGCGAGGACGGCTTTTGGTGACCTTCACCTTGGGCTGCGACGTTGAAGGCTGCGGCCGGGACTTGACGGGTGCGGGTCGTTCTTCCGGTTCGGGCAATTCTGTGGTCAGGCGTTCGCGAGCCACTGCATGAAACTCGCCGATCAGCTCGCGAACCCTGTCGAGCCTGGTCTGGACGAACTGGCCGGGATGGGCCGCAGGCAATTGCTCCACGCGTTCGGTGAGGCTGGCGAAGAGGTCGTTCCACTGCGATAAACGTTCGATCCGCGCCGGCTGTCCATCCGCGATCACCGCGGTTTTACTCAGCAGGATCAGCTCATGACTGGCATCGGCAGCCGTGGCCGTGATGATCCCGATCGCGGCGCGGGCGGCGTCCATGGCGGCTCCCGGCGTCTCCTCCACACAGCGCTCGTAGGACATGCCGATTTCATTGGCCTTGAGATCGAGTGTGTTGAAGTCTGGCAGCAGCAATTCCAGCCTCGTGGCCACCTCTCTGGCCTTGGCTGAATGGCTGTTCAATATCTGGAGCGAGCGATCCAGGGTCTGTAGGGTGCCAATCATTTCGTCGCTCAACGCGGTGGCGACGGTGGCGATTTCGATCTGTTGCTTGCGTGGTACCAGTGTGTGTTGGTTCGCGCTGTCGACAAAGATCTGTGTGGTCTTGGCGTACATCCGCATTTTCACCCGCAGCCACGAGCCGAAACAGCGGTGCTGACCCAGGGTCAGGCTCATCAGTCTGGCCTGGTGTACCGAGCCACCGCCACCCGCCAGACGCCAGTTTTCGAGTTGGTCCAGCGCCTGGGTGTACTCATTGCCCAGCTTCGTGGCCCTGCCCAGATAGACGGATGCGGAGTGCTCGAAGCCGGCTTCGCTGGTGTCCCGTGGAAGGGCCACCAGCGCTCGCAGCAGTTGTGTTTTCGCCTCGGTTTCGCGGGCTTCAAATCGCTCCAGCTCAGACCAGGCAGCCTCCATTGACTGCTTTTTGGAGCGGCGGAACGCCTCGATCCGGCTTTTCGGCATGCCGCCGCGCAGGCGCAGTTTCGGGTCCCAGTGCCATTGCTCGGCAGTTTCATCGTATGTCAGCGCCATGCCGATACGCAGTGGATCGGCCGGATCGACGATGTGCACCGGCTCGTCTGCCCGGGCGATCACCTGGAACCAGCGCGTGCCGACCCGGGCGCAGGTCTTGCCGTCGAGGGTGTACAGGTGAGTGACCGGTGAGGCTCGTTTCCCGCTCAAGTCAGGTGCGGAGATCTTGAAGCGGTCGAGCATCGCGATGAAGCGTGCGCTGGAGTCGGGTCGCAGCAGTGTCCCCTGTTCGAGTTGAGTGAGATGCCCGGCAGGCACCTCGCCAGTGATGGCAACCGGGTCGAGCGTGACTGACGGTGTGACTTCTGGTGCGGACTCCTCTTTCTCCGGCGACAGTCGGGCCGTTTCGCGGGATTCCTTCTGGTGTGGCAGCCACGAGCGGTTGCGTCGCGCCACGACGCGTTGGGTCAGGATGATGCCGAGCGTCAGCAGAACATCGGCGGTGGATTGCCAGGCCACGAGGGTGTCGTCGCGTTCATGGGCATCGATCGCCTGCTGGATCTGCGTGATGGTCTGCCAGACCCAGACGGCGGTACCCGCCGCGCCGCTCATGAAGTTCGCAGCAACGCTGAACATCGCCCAGCCGCTGTCCGCCAGAAGTGCCCAGCGTCGTTCGCTGTTGGACTGCGACTGGCGGTTTGCAAGATCGACCAGTGCCTGGCTGTTGGCGGTGTACAGCGAGGCAAGGATGTCGCCGCCGAGGGGGGTGTCCGCCAGTTCGATCGGGCCGGTCAGGTCAAGGTGCATGAACGGTTCGGTGGCCAGTTGAGTGACGATCCACGGCGAGGGCAGGCCGACCGGGAAGGCGTACTGCGAGTACTCGAAACTCAGTGCTGCACTGCCCAGCCAGGCCAATACCGAATTGCGCAGTTCGCCATCCTGATACAGCGCGTACATCAGGTTTTGCAGAGAGGCGAACTGCATCAACGGTGTGTCCAGCAGCGGCCGGTACAACAGGCAAGGGCCCTGGGTATGGTCTCGCGGACAGATGATGAACATGTTGGCGACAACGTCCGAACGCCTGCTCAAGCGGCGGCGAGGGACGAATGCCAACGGACGGATCGTCACCGAGTGGTCGGCTGTTGGAAGTTTGCGGGTGATGGCATCCATCAATTGGCAGACGTAGTCATAACCTCGCTGATCGACGTCGCCCTGGTGCTTGAGCTTGCATTCCAGTGCAAGCATCGGCAGGAGTGTCGGCAGCTGGCGCATGTAGCGGGTCTTTTGCTCGCCCGCCCGGATCGGGTCATCGATCAGCGCGCGTTTGATCAGTTGCGGGTAATGACCGCCGATGTCGACCTTTTCGGCGATGGTGGTCAGAAAATCCACAGTCAGCCAGGCCGGTACGGCGTGGCCATCATCGAAGGCGACCGTGGCCAGATAGGGCGGGGCGTTTTGCAGGGCGAACTCACCCAGGGTCTCGGTTACCCGATCAAACGGGTTGGGCAGGGTGAAACCACCGGTTTCGAAGCTGTTGGTCACCGTGATTCGCAGGTGGTCCAAAGGTAGGTCGGTGGCATCCACGGCACTTTTGTCGGCGATGATTGCTTCGCGCATCCGGCGTTCGGCGTAGGGCTTGATCAGGGGAATGTCGTCATCCCTGAAAACACCCTTCTCGACGTCGTCACGCAAGGTGCCGAGCTCGGCAATGTAGCGACTGTAGTCCTGCAGATCATGGAGGGAGCCGGCTTGCAGCCAATCGGGAACGGCCTCTTCCAACTGGTCGAGCCGGGCTCGTTCGAGCGGATTGAAACGGCCGCGGCTCTGTCTTGCGGGGGAGGCCTGGGCACTTATCGACTGGTTGGCGGGGTCCAGTGCCTCGATCGCGCCAAGCTGATTGCTGATCAGCGCCTGTGCAACGGCGTCGAAGATATGCCCTTCGGGTTCGATCAGGCGCCATTTCAGGGAGCGCTCGGACAGCTCGGGATCGAGTCGCTGTGGCAATGTTTCGCCCAGCGCGACCAGCGACTCGAAGGACTCATAGCCATCGGCAACGGTGTACATCAGGATCCGTTGCCGCTGTTTGACGGTGGCAGTCAGCACTAGTGCGCCTGCGATGAGCAGGTGCGTACTGTCCTTGTCGTCAACCAGGTCGATGTCCATCAGGCAGGCTTTCAGCCCGCTGAAATCGCTGTTCACTGTCGAGCGTTCTGCCCGCTCCGGATGCTGAGCGACAAATCGCGCCAGTGCGCACTCGTCGGCATCCCAGCCACTGGCCGTCTGCACATTCGCGGCCGAACACAACAGGTCGGACAGCTCTTGCCAGCGCGGCTGGGTGCCGGCGGACTCATTCCAGTAATCGAGTTGGCGCTGCTGGTATTCGAGGAACAGAAACGGTGCAAGGTCGTTCACCAGCGAGGTGACGTCGTCCATGCTCACCGGCAGAAGGATGGGCGGAGTGGCGTCGGGTGTGCGGGTCAGGAAGTGCTCGCCTTCGATGTAGTCGGCCGTAGTCTTGTGCAGACAGTGCTGGATAAAGGCATGGGTCAGGGACTCGAAGGCAAAGACCCCGGTCTTCTGTGTAGCGTCGATTTCGCTCACGGGGGTTGCGAGCATGGTGCGATCCGGATCGATGTGTTGGTCGGGATGGCTTTTGTTCAGCGCTTCGCGCAACAGCGCCGAGGCCACTTGATGCATCGAGTAGCCCTGGCCGATCAGTTCGACCAGCCGGCTCTGGTTCAACAAGGGCGGGGAAACACTGGGCGTAGTGGCTGCGGCAGATTCAGTCATGGTCATGTCCACGGAGGAAAAACCGGACACTAAAATCCCGGCCGCGGCACGCTGCGGTACATAGATCTCGCAGACAAAAAAAGACCCGCGGGTGCGGGTCTGGTGAGTTGTTACGCGTCAGGTGCCGGACTTGATCTTGGTCCACGCCCGGGTGCGTGCCCGTTCCGCATCACGCGGCAACGGTTGCAGGGTGTAGAGCGTATTCATCGCCGCATCCGTCGGGTACAGGTTGGGGTTGTTGCGGATTGCCGGATCGACATGTTCGGTGGCGTCCTTGTTCGGGTTCGGGTAACCGACAAAATCGCTGACCGGCGCGATCACCTGCGGTTGCAGCAGGTAGTTGATGAAGGTGTAGGCGTCCTGCGGGTTCTTCGCTCCTTTCGGGATGGCGAGCATGTCGAACCAGATCGGCGCACCTTCCTTCGGTAGGCGCATGTCGACCACCACGCCGTTCTTCGCCTCTTTGGCGCGGTTGGCGGCTTGCGAGAAGCTGCCCGAATAGCCGACCGCGACGCAGATGTCACCGTTGGCGATATCGGCCATGTATTTGGACGAATGGAAGTAGGTCACGTACGGACGAATCTTCATCAGCAAGGCTTCGGCCTTGGCATAGTCCGCCGGGTTCTTGCTGTTGGGGTCGAGGCCGAGGTGTTGCAGGGCCAGCGGCAGGATCTCCGATGGCGAGTCGAGCAGGGCGACGCCGCACTGCTTGAGCTTGCTGATGTTCTCTTCCTTGAAGATCAGGTCCCAGCTGTCCACCGGCGCGTTGTCACCCAGTGCAGCCTTGACCTTGGCCGGGTTGAAGCCGATCAGGATGGTGCCGTACATGTAAGGCACGGCGAACTTGTTGCCCGGGTCGTTGGCCTCGATCAGCTTCATCAGTTTCGGATCGAGGTGGTTCCAGTTCGGCAACTGGCTGCGATCCAGCGGCTGGAACACCCCGGCTTCGATCTGCTTGGCCAGGAACACGTTGGACGGCACCACCACGTCATAGCCGGAGTTGCCGGTCAGCAACTTGGCCTCCAGCGCTTCGTTGGTGTCGAAGATGTCGTAGACCAGTTTGGTCTGACTGTTCTGCGCCTTGAAATCTTCCAGTGCCTTGGGGGTGATGTAGTCGAACCAGTTGTAGACGCGCAGGGTGCGTTCTTCGGCGTGTGCGGCGCCGCTCAGTAGTGCCGCACAAAGCGCGGGAGCGATGAAGTGCTTGAGTCTGTTCATTGTTCGAAACCTTCGAGCACGTTCACCGCGTTGATGCCGATTTCTTCCACCGCGTAGCCACCCTCCATGACGAACAGGGTCGGTTTGCCGAGAGCGGCGATGCGCTTGCCCATGGCCAGGTAATCCGGGCTGTCGAGCTTGAACTGCGAGATCGGATCGTCCTTGAAGGTGTCGACGCCCAGCGACACGACGATGATGTCGGCGCCGTAGTTGTCGATCTCCTGGCAGGCCTGATCCAGCGCCGCACTCCAGACATCCCAGCCGGAACCCGCCGGCAGCGGATAGTTGAAGTTGAAGCCTTCGCCGGCCCCTTCGCCGCGTTCATCTTCATAACCGAGGAAGAACGGGAATTCCGCTTCCGGATGGCCGTGGATCGAGGTGAAAAGCACATCGCTGCGCTCGTAGAAAATCGATTGGGTGCCGTTGCCGTGGTGGTAGTCGACGTCGAGGATCGCGACCTTCTTGTGGCCCTGATCGAGGAACGCCTGCGCAGCGATGGCGGCGTTGTTGAGGTAGCAATAACCACCCATCAAATCGCCGGCGGCGTGGTGTCCCGGTGGACGGCACAGGGCGAAGGCTCCGCGCGCACCGCGCTGGATTTCCGCTTGTGCGGTCAGCGCCACTTGCGCTGCGCTGTACGCGGCTTGCCAGGTGCCGGCGGTGATCGGTGCGCCGCCGTCGAAGCTGTAATAGCCGAGCTGGCCGTGCAGGCTGGTCGGTTTGACCTGACGCAAGGTGCGCGCCGGCCAGGTGTAGGGCAGCAAGTCGCCGTCGGTGTTGAATTCGGTCCAGCGCGCCCAGGCGCCTTTGAAGAAGTCGAGGTAGTCGCGGCTGTGGATGCGCTCGATCGGGCCGAGGCCGAAATCCTTCGGCGCCTCGACCGGGCCGAGGTTTTGGTTTTTCACCCGTTGCAGCACGTGGTCGGCGCGCGACGGCATCTCGAAGCAAGGCTTGAGTTGCCCGTCGATCAATTCGCAGCGGCCATGGTGCAGGTGGTGATCGTCAGAGTAGATCGTCAGCATTTGTTGTTCTCCGCAGGGCTGATTCGGTTGACCCCAGTGTTGCGGCGCGGGGCGAATCGGAGAACGTCAGGAGCGGCCAAAAGGGGATCGATATGGCCAAAAGAACTGACCGAAATTCGCCCCTTGGATGGATAAGGCGCCCCAGGAAGAGGCGCCGTTCGGATTCAGAGGCGAGTCGCGGTTTTGCCAATGGCGGCTTGATGGCGATCAAGTACCTCAAGCCAATCCGGACGCTGTCGTTGTTCCAGCATCTTGCGCAATGCGCTGTAGGCATCGTCCGTACAGGGCTCACCCAGCGTTGGGTCGGCCCCTTTTTCCAGCATCAGCGTGAACAGCTCAAGGACCTGCTGGTGGTCGATCTCTCGATCCATGTCGCCTCTGGGGGCCTGGCTGGCGAGGAGGTACAGAACCGAATCCAGGCGGTCTCGTTCATGGCACCGTCCGGCAGGGTAGACAAGATTCAGTTGCGCACCGGCTTCAACCAGACGTTTTGCTGCCGAATAGTTGTTGCGGTAGATCGCTTCGTACAACGCGGTTCTCTGTTCTTTGCTTTGTCGGCGATCGAGGTTCTGAGGATGCTTGAGCAGCCAGTTGAACAGCTCGTCATCTTTACCCGATGTACGTTGCATCAGCAGGGTCTCACCCCGTGCATCGGGCTCGTCGATGGCGGCGCCGGCATTGAGCAGAAACTCGGTTCGCTGGCCCTGTTGCGGATCCTTGTCGGCTTTGAGGTCTTTGTTGAATGCTTGCATCACCAGCGGTTCGCTGCCGTTGATGCCGCTGGTTTCAGCCCCACGGTCGAGCAGCAGGCGGGCGATGGCGAAGTTCGGCGCATCCAGTGCGTGCAACAAGGCACTTCGGCCGTCCTCGCCCAGGGTTTTGGCCTGGAGGCCACTGTCGAGCAACTGCCGTACACGCGGCTCGTCCTGCTGGTCCACGGCCTCGATCAATGGCCATTGTGCCTGGCAGGCCTGAGGTTCGGCCCGGGCTAGTCCCAGCCTCTGAACCACGCGCTCCGGAACGCTCAGATTTCGCTGCAGGCGCAGACCGCAGTAAATCCGGTAGTACTCCTGCGCCAATGCGTATTGGGTCGTGTAGGCGGGTGCTTTTTCATAGCCTTTCCAGGCCTGATCCGCGAGGTTGAGATAGACCGGAATGCGTTGTGGTGCGCGACGTGCTACTTCCAGCAGCCATTGCCGGGAAGCTTCGTCTGGCGCCAGTTCACTTTTCCAGTAAGCAATGTCGTTGAGCTGGCCGGGGAAGTCTTTCTGATCGGCACCGATTCGGCGAAAGTCCTGGTTCAAAAACAGCTCATCGACCTTCTTAAGTCCAGGGCCTTTGTCGCTGGCCTTGCTCAGTTGCTGGTGCAGCTCCCACAGTTGCAGGGCGCCGTCGCCAGCCTGGTAGGGCTGTGGATCGACTTCGATACTCAGAGGGGCGTCGGGTACGCTGTAACGCATGGCGTCCCGGGCACCTTCGATGCCTTTGAGCCAGGTGTCGAGCACGGTTGCAGAGGTTTCCTGCAGCGGTTGGAACGACAGCAGGTGATCGTTGCGCACCCGTCCCAACGCCATCAATGGTTCACCGGGCGTGCGCCAGTCGATCAGCAGGTAGCGCTTGGTTTCCCAGCCACTGGTTTTGACACAGTCGAAACTCAGGGTATCGACCACGATACCCGGCGCGATGTCGGTGCGCATGGCCGACGAGCTCAGATTCATGTACTGAAACTCGGTGATGCAGCTGTGAAACTCGTCGGCGGTGAGCAATGGGATCGGTCCCAGTTTGTGCACACGTTCGCGGTAGTTCTCATCGCTGTAAACGTTCAGGTAGAACAGACCGCGAAAGCTGCTGAGCAAGCCTGTCAGAGGTTTCGCAACTCCGGGCGTTTCAGCCGCGGCGGGGATCGGAATGATGGTTTTGCCATATTCGGGTGCGTCAACCACCGAGTGCGGCGGGAGCCCCCACCAGTTCAGTTCGATGGCCTGCGCGGCCAATGGCAGGTTGAGCAGTGCAGCGAGCAAGGCAAGGCGTGAATAGCGACGGAAAAGAAGCATCAAGCAAAAACACCGGCAATGGGGGCGGGCCGCGTAATGTAGTGCAGTCAGTGGCGCGATGCCTGATTTATCTCAAGCGCGGAACTGACTCGGCGCCACACCGCTCCAGCGCACGAACGCATGGCGGAAGCTCGCGGTCTCGCTGAAACCCAGGGTCTCGGCGATGCGGTAGATCGGTAGTTGATCTTCGCAAAGCATCTGCTTGGCCCGTTCGAAACGCAGTTCGTCGAGCAGTTCCTGATAGCTGCAACCCATGTCTTTCAGATGCCGGCGCAAGGTGCGCGGCGAGCAGTTCATCTGTTGCGCCAGACCTTCCAGTCCCGGTGCGGCGTTGAGTTGTGCGGTCAGCAACTGGCGGATCCGCCCGAGCCACGCCTGCCGGCCGGTGAACTCGGTGTTCTGTTTGCGGCAGCGTTCGGCCATGGCCTGGTGGGTGATGATGTCGGCCAGCGGCAGCGGCCGATCGAGCCAGCGCCGGTCGAAGGCAAAGGCGTTGTCCTTGGCACCAAAGTGCAGGGGCGCGTTGAAGTGTTCGGCGTAGCTGTCGCGGTAATCCGGCGCGGCGTGTTCGAAACGGGTGGCGAGTAGTGGCAGTGGATGGCCGAGCAGGTCATCGCAGATGACTTTCAGCGACACCAGACAGAACTCCGCGTTGAACACCGCCATCCCCGGGCTTTCGCGGTAATCGGCAGCGACGAACCAGATGCGTTCGCCGTCGTCCTCCAGGCTCAGCTCGAAAAGTGTTCCCAGCAGCGCCGGATAACGGATCGCCAGGCGCAAAGCGTCACCGAAGGTGGCACAGGTCAGCAGCGCGTAACCGAGGATGCCGTAGCAGGAAACGTGCATGCGCCGGCCCAGTTCCAGGCCGATGTCGTGCTTGAGCGCGACTGCGTTGGCGCAGACCTGCATCTCCTGATTGGTGGTGATGCGGGTGTCGGCCCGGCTCAGGTCCGCCGCGCTGATGCCGCTGCCGGCGAGCAGCGCTTCACTGGACAAGCCTTCGGTCTTGAACGTGTTGAGGATCAACGAGACCGCATTGAGTGTGGTGAGGTGGGAGTGGAGCATAAGATCTTCCAGCCTTGGGATGCTGGAAACGGCAGCAAGTTGCATGCCGGGCTGTGGGAGCAGAGGGGCTCCCACAGCTTGTTGCGATCAGATGAGTTCGCCGCACAGGTCGAGTTCGACCAGGCGCCGCACTTCGGCCGTTTCAAGGCCTGCACCCAGCAAAGCATTCAACTTGCCGAACGCCGCCTCACGGGTCATGCCGCCACCGGACAACACGCCAGCGCCACGCAAGCGGCTGCCCGCTTCGTAGATATCCAGTTCCACACCACCTTCATGGCACTGCGTGACCGCAACCACGACGACACCTTTATCCCGCGCACGGCCGAGGCTGGCGAGGAACTCTGGATTGTCGCTCGGCCCGGTGCCGCTGCCGTAGCACTCCAGCACCAGACCCTGAATGCCGCTGTCGAGCAGGCCGTCGATGATCCCGGAGCCGATGCCCGGGAACAGCGGCAACACGGCAACCCTGGCCAGTTGCTTGGGCTGGTTGTAGTTCAGCGCGGCTGGCAGCGAGGTGGCTTTCACGCCGCCGCCCTGACGTTCCAGGCGTTTGAACGGATGACGGCCGAAGCTGCGCACTTTCGCGCAACGGGTCGGGGCCAGCAGCTCGCCGTGGAAATACAGATGCACACCCGGCGCCAGGCCGTGGCCGAGGGCGACCAGCGCGCCGCTGAGGTTTTCCCAGGCGTCGCTGTCGGTGACGCCGGCCGGCAGCATCGAACCGGTGAAGCACACGCGGGCATGCAGGCCGAGCAACTGGAAGCTCATGGCGGCGGCGCTGTAGGCCAGGGTGTCGGTACCGTGCAGGATCAGCACGCTGTCGCAGCCTTGCACATCGACGGCGTCGACGACGGCTTCACGCAGTTGCTGCCAGTAGGTCGGGGTCATGTTGGCGCTGTCGATCAGCGGCGACATCTCGCGAAAGCGCCACTGCGGCACCACCAGCTCAGGCTGACTGTGCAGGTAATCGCGCATCCGCGCTTCGAAACCGGAAGCCGGGGCCAGGCCGTTCGCGCTGGCCTGCATGCCGATGGTGCCACCGGTGTACAGCACCATGACGTGCTGGGCGGCAGGGTAGGTCGAGGAATTCATGGGGAGTTCTCCTGAACGAAGACAGCATGCGGTCGAGCATGACGCCGACCGCCGCTTGTGTCACGCCGGGCGCAAGACCTGCGCCCGGTTTTTACCCGATCAGCGTTGCGCTGCGGGGATGCCTTGCGGCTGAGCGTCAGCCTTGGCAGCAACCGACGGATTGGTCGGCCAGGCCTTCAGGTCCAGGTCCAGATCGGTAAATTTGCTGGAGTCGAACACTGGCTGGCTGACGCCGGCGCGGCGCTGCTCGTCGTAGTCACGCATCACGCGCATGCCGACCTTGAACAGCATGGCCAGGGCTATCAGGTTGACGAAGGCCAGGCAGGTCATGGTGATGTCGGCGAAGGCGAACACGGTCGACAGATCCTGCATCGAACCCCAGACCACCAGCGCCAGCACCAGGCCGCGGAAAGTCATCAGCGCAGCGCGGTTGCGGGTGAGGAACTGCAGGCTGTTCTCGCCCAGGTAGTAGTTGTAGAGGATGCAAGTGAAGACGAACAGCGACAGCGCGACGCTGACGAACATGCGACCCCAGTCACCGACCACGGCGGCCAGCGAGTTCTGGGTCAGGACGATGCCGTCACCTTCGAAGCCCGGGGTGTAGAAGCCCGACAGCAGGATCAGCAGCGCGGTGCAGGTGCAGATCACGAAGGTGTCGAGGAACACACTGAAAGCCTGAACCACGCCCTGAGCGCCCGGGTGCTTCACGGCGGCCACGGCGGCGACGTTCGGCGCACTGCCCAGGCCCGCTTCGTTGGCGAACACGCCACGCTTCACGCCCATGACAATCGCGCTGCCGAGCAGGCCGCCGAAGGCCGGGTCGAGACCGAAGGCGCTCTTGAAGATGGTTTCCAGCATGGCTGGCACGTGTTCGATCTGGGTGCCGATCACGTACAGGGTCACGCCGATATAGGCCAGGGTCTTGATCGGTACCAGCAGGTCGGACACCGAAGCGATGCGCTTGATGCCGCCGATGAAGGTGATGGCCAGCAGCACTGCCAGGACGATACCGGTGTGTTGTGGGTCAAAGGCAAAGGCGTTCTGCAGCGAGTGGGTCACGGTGTAGGACTGCAGGCCAATGAAGGCGAAGCCGTAGGTGACCAGCAACAGGATCGAGAACACCACCGCCATGCCTTTGAGCTTCAGGCCGTGCTGGATGTAGTAGGCCGGGCCACCACGGTACAGACCGTCGCCATCGGCGCGCTTGTAGACCTGGGCCAGGGTACATTCGAAGAAGCTGCTGGACATTCCGACCAGTGCAGTCACCCACATCCAGAACACCGCACCCGGACCACCGAGGGTCACGGCGATGCCGACACCGGCGATGTTGCCTGCACCGACGCGGCCGGCGAGGCTGAGCATCAGGGCCTGGAACGAGCTGAGTTGCCCGGCGCTGCCTTTGAGGCTGTCGCGGAACACCGCGAACATGTGGAAGAAGTGACGCAATTGAACGAAACGCGAGCGAATCGTGAAGTAGCTACCGAGCCCGACAATGAGCACGATCAGTACTTTCCCTGAGAGGAAGTCGTTGATGACTTCGAGCATGGATTTTTCCTCGCTGTTTTTTGTGTAAGCAAATACTGGATGGTCGGAAACATCGCGTTACACCGGTGTGCGTTCGGCACGACAGGCGAGGCGAGGGTTTCGTCCCGGTTCCATTTCGCGGGTTTGTTATTAGTTCGGGTTTCGCATGGGTTATGGCCTCGTTACCGACGACCGCTCACGCGAAGAGGGGCGGCACTATACCGATCAGTGCGGCGCCCGTCTGCACGGTTGTGGTGCAAGCGACGAAACGAGGCTTTGAAACACCCGACGTTACCGGCGTCGGGCTTTTGCGGGATGGCTCCCACAGAAGACGTTTGTCCTTTCAAATAGTTAAAAAAAAGGGCTTGGAGAATGATCTCCAAGCCCTCAAAAGGTGAGAGGTGTCTAGTCCCTCGACCTGGTGAGCGGTGCTACAAGTAACGCGTCGGATCAGCCTTTCAGAGGCACCAGACGCGGAGCAATCATGTTTTCCGGGCGCAGGATGTCGGCGAGCATGGCTTCGTCGAGCAGACCTTCTTCGCGCACCAGTTCCAGCACGCCGCGGCCGCTTTCAAGGGCGATACGGGCGATGCGGGTGGCGTTTTTGTAGCCGATGTACGGGTTCAGTGCGGTGACCAGACCGATCGAGTGTTCGACCAGTTCACGGCAGCGCGCTTCGTTGGCGGTGATGCCGACGATGCAGTGCTCGCGCAGCATGTCCATGGCGCGTTGCAGCAGACGGATCGAGTCGAGGATCTTGAAGGCGATCAGCGGCTCCATCACGTTCAGTTGCAGTTGGCCGCCTTCGGCTGCCATGGTCAGCGCCAGATCGTTACCGATGACCTGGAATGCCACCTGGTTCACGGCTTCCGGAATAACCGGGTTGACCTTGCCTGGCATGATCGAGCTGCCTGGCTGACGCGCCGGCAGGTTGATTTCGTTGATGCCGGTACGTGGGCCGCTGGACAGCAGGCGCAGGTCGTTGCAGATCTTCGACAGCTTGACCGCGGTGCGCTTGAGCATGCCGGAGAACAGCACGAAGGCGCCCATGTCGGAGGTGGCTTCGATCAGGTCGGCGGCTGGAACCAGCGGTTGACCGCTGATCAGTGCCAGACGCTGTACGGCCAGGGCCTGATAGCGCGGGTCGGCGTTGATGCCGGTGCCGATCGCAGTGCCGCCCAGGTTCACTTCAGTCAGCAGTTCCGGGGCCAGCGTCTTCAGACGGGCCAGGTCTTCGCCCATGGTGGTGGCGAAAGCGCGGAACTCTTGACCCAGGGTCATCGGCACGGCGTCTTGCAGCTGGGTACGACCCATCTTCAGGACGTGGTTGAATTCTTGACCCTTGGCCGCGAATGCCTGAATCAGGCTGTCGAGGCTGGCCAGCAGCGCGTCGTGACCCAGCAGCAGACCCAGGCGGATCGCGGTCGGGTAGGCGTCGTTGGTCGACTGCGCCATGTTGACGTCGTCATTCGGGTGCAGGTACTGGTACTCGCCTTTCTGGTGACCCATCGCTTCCAGAGCAATGTTGGCGATCACTTCGTTGGCGTTCATGTTGGTGGAGGTACCGGCGCCACCTTGAATCATGTCGACCACGAATTCTTCGTGGAAATCGCCGCGGATCAGACGTGCACAGGCTTCGCTGATGGCAGCGTGCTTGGCTTCACTCAGGTGACCCAGCTCACGGTTGGCGTCAGCAGCGGCCTGTTTGACCATTGCCAGACCGACAACCAGCTTCGGGTAGTGCGAAATCGGAACGCCCGAGAGACGGAAGTTGTTCACCGCTCGCAGGGTCTGGATGCCGTAATACGCTTGAGCAGGGACTTCGAGGGCGCCAAGCAGGTCGTTTTCTGTGCGGAATGATGCAGCGGAGGACATGATAGAAATCATCTCGATATGGACCCGGTCTGTGCCGGAACGCTGCGAATGCTAGGCTTGTGGGAAATTTTGGGCCAATGCTGTTAAACACTGCCCTATGCACATTCGGCATAATGCCCGTGTGACGCCGCGTGCGCGGCAGACGTGTGACCTGTTTTGGTGCGTGTCCGGGAGGACGTGATGAATCTGGAAAGCAAATGGCTCGAGGACTTCAGTGCTCTGGCCGCCACCCGCAGCTTCTCGCAGGCGGCCGAACGGCGCTTCGTGACCCAGCCGGCCTTCAGTCGGCGGATCCGCAGCCTGGAGGCGGCGCTTGGGCTGACGCTGGTCAACCGTTCGCGCACGCCGGTCGAACTGACGGCGGCGGGGCAACTGTTTCTGGTGACCGCGCGCACGGTGGTCGAACAGCTTGGCGAAGTGCTGCGCCACCTCCATCATCTGGAAGGCGGGCAGGGCGAAGTGATTCAAGTGGCGGCGGCGCACTCGCTGGCGCTCGGTTTCTTCCCGCGCTGGATCGCGCAACTGCGCAACGAAGGCCTGAACATCGCCACGCGGCTGGTGGCGACCAACGTCGGCGATGCCGTGCACGCGCTGCGTGAAGGTGGCTGCGATCTGATGCTGGCGTTCTACGACCCGGACGCAGCGATGCAGATGGACCCGGAAATTTTCCCGTCGCTGCACCTGGGGCAGACCGAAATGCTTCCGGTGTGCGCGGCGGATGCCAATGGCAAACCGCTGTTCGATCTTGAAGGCGAGGCCAGTGTGCCGTTGCTGGCCTACAGCGCCGGGGCGTTTCTCGGGCGCTCGGTGAACGGCTTGTTGCGCCAGCGTGCGCTGCGCTTCACCACTATTTATGAAACCGCCATGGCCGACAGCCTGAAAAGCATGGCCCTCGAAGGCCTCGGCATTGCCTGGGTGCCGCAACTGAGCGTGCGCAATGAGCTCGCCCGTGGCGAATTGGTGGTGTGCGGCGGCCCGCAATGGCACGTGCCGCTGGAAATTCGCCTGTACCGCTGCGCGCTGGTGCGCAAGGCCAATGTACGGTTGTTGTGGCGCAAGCTTGAAGGCGGTGCGGCACAATCTTCCTGAATGCGCTGGCGCTGACCTTTGAGTCAATAAAACCGGGGCTTTGGCTCATTTGACAGATGGTCGCATCGGGGGCTGTTTATTGCTTTCTTTGCGGTATACTGCGCGGCCTTCGGCCGGTTCGTCCGGCCATTTTTCCTACAACAAGCCACGCATTCTGCGTGGCTTGTTGTTTTTGACGCGCCTGCGGGCGCCCAGAGAGAAGAGGCGCGACGATGAGTGCACTGGTTGGCGTGATCATGGGCTCCAAGTCCGATTGGTCCACCCTTAGCCACACCGCCGATATGCTGGAAAAGCTCGGCATCCCGTACGAGGTCAAGGTGGTTTCTGCCCACCGCACCCCGGATCTGCTGTTCCAGTACGCCGAAGAGGCTGAAGGCCGCGGCATCGAGGTGATCATCGCCGGTGCCGGTGGCGCAGCCCACCTGCCAGGCATGTGTGCGGCCAAGACCCACCTGCCGGTGCTGGGCGTACCGGTGCAGTCGGCGATGCTCTCGGGCGTCGATTCGCTGCTGTCGATCGTGCAGATGCCGGCCGGCATCCCGGTTGCCACCCTGGCCATCGGCAAGGCGGGCGCGATCAACGCAGCCTTGCTGTCTGCGAGCATCCTGGGCGCCAAGCATCCACAATTCCACGCGGTACTGAAGACCTTCCGTGCCGAGCAGACAGACAGCGTCCTGGACAATCCAGACCCACGTATTGCCTGAGGTTGTTGAGATGAAGATCGGTGTAATCGGTGGCGGCCAGTTGGGTCGCATGTTGGCCTTGGCGGGCACCCCGCTGGGCATGAACTTCGCTTTCCTCGACCCTGCGCCGGACGCTTGCGCCGCTGCACTGGGCGAACACCTGCGGGCCGATTACGGCGATCAGGATCACCTGCGTCAGCTGGCCGATGAAGTCGATCTGGTGACCTTCGAGTTCGAAAGTGTCCCGGCTGAAACCGTGGCGTTCCTTTCGCAATTCGTGCCGGTCTACCCGAGCGCCGAAGCCCTGCGCATCGCTCGCGACCGCTGGTTCGAGAAGAGCATGTTCAAGGACCTGGGGATCCCGACCCCGGCGTTCGCCGACATCCAGTCGCAAGCCGATCTGGACGCCGCCGTCGCTTCGATCGGTCTGCCGGCCGTGCTGAAAACCCGCACCCTGGGTTACGACGGCAAGGGCCAGAAAGTCCTGCGCAAGCCTGAAGACGTGGTCGGCACATTCGCCGAGCTGGGCAGCGTGGCCTGCCTGCTGGAAGGCTTCGTGCCGTTCACCGGCGAAGTGTCGCTGATCGCCGTGCGCGCCCGTGATGGCGAGACGAAGTTCTATCCATTGGTGCACAACACCCACGACAGCGGCATTCTCAAGCTGTCGATCGCCAGTACCGATCACCCGTTGCAGGCCCTGGCCGAAGGCTACTCCAGCCGCGTCCTCAAGCAGCTGGACTACGTTGGCGTGATGGCATTCGAGTTCTTTGAAGTCGACGGTGGCCTCAAGGCCAACGAAATCGCCCCGCGCGTGCACAACTCCGGGCACTGGACCACCGAAGGCGCCGAGTGCAGCCAGTTCGAAAACCACCTGCGGGCCGTAGCCGGTCTGCCGCTGGGTTCGACCGCCAAGGTCGGCGAGAGCGCGATGCTCAACTTCATCGGTGTCGTTCCGCCGGTTGAAAAAGTCATCGCCATCGACGATTGCCACCTGCATCACTACGGCAAGGCTTTCAAGGCCGGGCGCAAGGTCGGTCACGCCAACCTGCGCTGCAAGGACAAGGCGACGCTCGAGCAGCAGATCCTCAAGGTCGAAGCGCTGATCGCCGAGTAACAACAGTTTCATGTGGCAGCGGCGGAACCATTAGGGGCCGCCGTTCTCTGATGGCAGGATGCCAAAGTCTGGCTAGGCTATAGCCAATCAATCAGAGGGAAATGCCATGGGAATTATCGGAACCATTTTTATCGGCCTGATCGTTGGCCTGCTGGCACGGTTCCTGAAACCGGGCGATGACAGCATGGGCTGGATCATGACCATCCTGCTGGGCATCGGCGGTTCGCTGGCAGCCACTTACGGCGGTCAGGCCCTGGGCATTTATCACGCGGGCCAGGGTGCAGGCTTCATCGGTGCGCTGGTAGGCGCGATCATCCTGCTGGTGATCTACGGCCTGATCAAAAAGAACTGATCCAAAGCGACAAAGCCCTCTCTGCCAAACCGGTGGAGAGGGCTAGAATGCTCGGCGATTGACTGTTTCCTCCTTCCTGCGAGCATCTTCATGCGCCGTCTTCTGTTGACTCTCCTTTTGCTGGGCAGCGGTCTGGCCCACGCCGGCGATCTGCCGGAAACCGACTGGCTGGAACTGATGCCCAAGTCGGATCAGAAAGCCCTCGAGGCCATGCCTGAAATCGACCACAACTCCCCGGAAGCCACCGGCACCTTCACCGAGAAGGGCGGGATGAAGCAGGCCAAAGGTTTGCCGGCGGTGATGTACTCGACCAAGACCGTGGCGTCGATGAACGACAAACACATCCGCATCGGCGGTTATCCGGTGCCGCTGGAGTCCGACGCCAAGGGCCGCAGCACGTTGTTTTTCCTGGTGCCGTACCCGGGCGCGTGCATCCACGTGCCGCCACCGCCGCCGAACCAACTGGTGCTGGTGCGTTATCCAAAGGGTTTGAAGCTGGACGACATCTATACACCGCTGTGGGTGACCGGCACGCTGAAGATCGAAAAGGTCAGCAATGACCTGGCCGATGCGGCGTATGCGCTGGAGGCGGACAAGGTGCGGGTGGTGCAGGAAAAGGATCTGTAATTCCGAGCGGCAAAAAAAATCGCAGCCCTTGGGCTGCGATTTTTGTTTTCAGAGTGGCTGGCTGCCGACGCTGACACCCATGGTGTGGCTGGCCTCCGGTGCCAGGGTCACCACATCGTCCATCACGTTCGCCGTCTCGATGCACAGCATGCGCTGCCAGCCATCGTTGTCCATGTCGCTGAACGCGGCGGCGCGGTCGATCCACGGGTTCCAGATCACCGCCGTGCGTGAACCGGTAGCGGTCAGCACGATGCGTCGTTCCCAGGCTGGATCGACGATGCTCAGTTGCGGCGGAGCATCGAGGTAGATGCGGTCGGTTTCCCCGGCAAAACGCAGGTCGCCTTGCTGGTTGTGCGTCTTCCAGTCATCCAGGGTCTCGATGTAATCCAGGCCGTCCACGCCTTCGACGCGCACGTTGCGCACATCGCTGACGGCGAAGTAACTGTGCAGCGCCTGGCTGATGCTGACGGTGTCGGCGCCACGGTTGTGGCTGGTCAGGCTGATGTGCAGTTGATCGTCGAGGCGCAGGGTCAGGGTCAGATCGACCTGATGCGGCCAACCCGGGAAACCACCTTCCGGGTAGGGCAGCTTGAACTCCACTTTCAGGCTTTCGCCCTCGGTTTCGATACCGCCCAGTTCCCAATCCATCGCCCGGACAAACCCGTGGGCGGCGGCCGGTTCCTCGCTGACACGCATCGTCTGCACGCTCTGCGGGTTGCGGGCAAAGACGCCGAACCACGGCCAGCACACCGGCACGCCGGCGCGGATGCTCTTGCCGGTCTTGAACACGGCCTTGTCGTTCAGCCAGATCAGCGGCGGCTGGCCGTCCACCTGATAACTGAGGATGTGCGCGCCTTGCTGGGCGACCAGCACTTCGGCCTGACCGTGGCGGATGCGCCAGCAGTTCAGTTCATCCAGTTTCACGGCTTCAACGTTGGGCGTGTTCATGGGACAACTCTCGAATCAGCAACTTGGGACGACTATCGACCTTCAAACGGCCGCGAGGTTTAACGTGCGCGTGGCGGAACCGAACGGGTGCGACCGCTGCCATCGATGGCAACGAACACGAACACCGCTTCGGTCACTTTACGCCACTCGCTGGACAGCGGGTCGTCGCTCCACACCTCGACCATCATCTGGATCGAGCTGCGGCCGATTTCCAGGGTCTGGGTATAAAAGGACAATTGCGCGCCGACAGCCACCGGCACCAGAAACGCCATGCGATCGATGGCAACGGTCGCGACACGGCCACCGGCGACGCGGCTGGCCATTGCAGTGCCGGCCAGGTCCATCTGCGCCACCAGCCAGCCGCCGAAAATATCGCCAAAGCCGTTGGTTTCGCGAGGAAGCGCGGTGATTTGCAGGGCCAGGTCGCCTTGCGGGATCGGATCTTCTTGTTCGAGCTCTATCATGCCGGGGGTGCCTCTGACCCGTGACTCTTCGTTGGGTATTGCTGGTGGTAGCCGTCTTCAGGAAAAACGATTCAGCACCGAACATACTACGTTCGTCACGTTTTCCATAAGGCGTCTAAAGGGGAAACTCTGCGAAACCGGCTGGATCCACGCGCCAAGGCGACCAACGACGTTTTCGCACAGCAACCCCCTACAAGCGGGAGCAAGATTGCGAGTATATCGGTCGGTAGACTCCGCGACGACCGTCCGGTTCTCATTTCGACCGTCAAAAACGCGCCTCTATGTGCTTTTTCGAACAATTTGCTATGGTGCCGAACCTGCCCGAGCCACAGCCAGCGTTGTTGTGGCGGCAGATCCGACTATAAGAGAAGACCTTGCCATGACCACAGCGCCTTCGAGCCTCGCGCAGCCCGACCAACCCGCACGACCGTTGACCCGCAATGACTACAAGACTCTGTCGCTATCGGCCCTGGGGGGCGCGCTGGAGTTTTACGATTTCATCATTTTCGTGTTCTTTGCCACCGTGGTCGGCAAGTTGTTCTTCCCGGCCGACATGCCCGAGTGGCTGCGCCTGATGCAGACCTTCGGCATCTTCGCCGCCGGTTACCTCGCACGGCCGTTGGGCGGGATCGTCATGGCGCACTTCGGCGACCTGCTGGGGCGCAAGAAGATGTTCACCCTGAGCATTTTCATGATGGCGGTGCCGACCCTGATCATGGGCCTGCTACCGACTTATGCACAGATCGGCATGTGGGCGCCGATCCTGCTGCTGTTGATGCGCGTCATCCAGGGCGCGGCGATTGGCGGCGAAGTGCCGGGGGCGTGGGTCTTCGTTTCCGAACACGTACCCGGGAAGCACATTGGTTACGCCTGCGGGACCCTGACCAGCGGCCTGACCGCCGGCATCCTGCTGGGCTCGCTGGTCGCCACCGCGATCAACAGCATCTATACGCCAGTGGAAGTCTCGGATTACGCCTGGCGGATCCCGTTCCTGCTCGGTGGCGTGTTCGGCCTGTTCTCGGTCTACCTGCGCCGCTGGCTGCACGAGACCCCGGTGTTCGCCGAGCTGCAACAGCGCAAGGCCCTGGCCGAAGAAGTGCCGCTGCGCGCGGTGCTGCGTGACCATCGCGGTGCGATCGCCATTTCGATGCTGCTGACCTGGCTGCTGTCCGCCGGCATCGTCGTGGTGATCCTGATGACCCCGACCGTGCTGCAGACGGTCTATCACTTCTCGCCGACCACCGCGCTGCAATCCAACAGCCTGGCGATCGTGTTCCTGAGCCTGGGCTGCATCATTTCCGGTGCATTGGCCGATCGCTTTGGTGCCGGTCGCGTGTTCGTGTTCGGTTGCCTGGGGCTGTTGATCAGCTCCTGGACCTTCTATCACAGCCTCGCCGATCACCCGAACTGGCTGTTCCCGCTGTATGCGCTGACCGGTTTTCTGGTCGGCACCATCGGCGCGGTGCCGTACGTGATGGTCAAGGCGTTCCCGCCGGTGGTGCGTTTCAGCGGTCTGTCCTTCTCTTATAACGTCGCTTACGCCATCTTCGGCGGCCTGACCCCGATGGTGGTCAGCCTGCTGCTTAAAGAAAGTGCGATGGGGCCTGCCTATTACGTGGCGGTGCTGTGCGGGATGGGGATCCTGGTCGGCGCCTGGCTGTGGAGCAAGGGCCGGTAATTCACGCCGCTGAATCAGCCTCACACGTTCGGTTACAACTGAAAGGCCAGCCTTCCGACAGGGGATGCTGGCCTTTCATCCAATTGTCATATTTCAGCCATAGAGTGTTCACACGGCCTGCTGATACTTGGCCCCGACTTAACACCCCCTATCTGCTAGGAGTAAGGCATGAAACTGAAGCGTTTGATGGCGGCAATGACTTTTGTCGCTGCTGGCGTTGCGACCGCCAACGCGTTCGCCGCTGTTGACCCGTCGATCCCGAGCTACACCAAGACCACTGGTGTGTCGGGCAACCTGTCCAGCGTCGGCTCCGATACCCTGGCCAACCTCATGACCTTGTGGGCCGAGAACTACAAAAAAGAATACCCGAACGTAAACATCCAGATTCAGGCCGCTGGCTCCGCCACCGCGCCACCTGCGCTGACCGAAGGCACCTCCAACCTGGGCCCGATGAGCCGCAAGATGAAGGACACCGAACTGGCGGCCTTCGAACAGAAGTACGGCTACAAGCCAACCGCTATCCCGGTTGCCGTGGACGCCTTGGCTGTATTCGTGCACAAGGACAACCCGATCCAGCACCTGACCATGGAACAGGTTGACGCGATCTTCTCGTCCACCCGTCTGTGCGGCGCCAAAGCCGAAGTGAAAACCTGGGGTGACCTGGGCGTGACCGGTGACCTGGCCAACAAGCCGGTTCAACTGTTCGGTCGTAACTCGGTATCCGGCACCTACGGCTACTTCAAGGAAGAAGCCCTGTGCAAAGGCGACTACAAGCCTAACGTCAACGAACAACCAGGCTCGGCTTCGGTCGTGCAGTCGATCAGCTCCTCGCTGAACGGCATCGGTTACTCGGGCATCGGCTACAAGACCGCCAGCGTGAAAACCGTTGCTCTGTCGAAGAAAGGCAGCACCGATTTCATCGAAGACACCGAAGAAAACGCCCTGAACGGCAAGTACCCGCTGTCCCGTTTCCTGTACGTATACGTCAACAAAGCCCCGAACAAGCCTCTGGCCCCGCTGGAAGCCGAGTTCGTGAAACTGGTTCTGTCGAAACAGGGCCAGGAAGTGGTAGTGAAAGACGGCTACATCCCACTGCCGGCCAAGGTTGCTGCAAAAGCACTGGCTGACCTGGGCCTGCAGGAAGGCGGCGCTGAAGTCGCAAAAAAGTAACAAACTGAGTCAGGGGTGAACCCCGCCTGACTCACGTGTGGGGCCCGGCCCGCAAGCGGCCCGGCTCCCACACTCCCCGAATTCTTTTATCCACTGCCAGTGCCCTGCTGGCGGCGGATTTGGTGCGTCACTGCATTGTCATCTTTCTGTCATACAGGATCGCTAGGGTGTGCGCATGAATGATCTGGCCAATTCCAAAATGACTACGAACCCTCCCAAGCGCATTGACTTCAATACGCCTGAGTTGCAACGCAAGCGCCGCATTCGCGCGCTCAAGGATCGCTTCACCCGTTGGTACGTCCTCGTCGGCGGTCTGGCGGTGCTGGCAGCCATCACCCTGATCTTCTTCTTCCTCGCTTACGTCGTCGCGCCCCTGTTCAAGGGCGCTGACCTGACCGCGAAAGATGCAATCACCCCGGCCTGGATGCAGGACGCCGGCAAGCCGCTGATGATTTCGCTCGAAGAGCAGAATCAGGTGGCCATGCGCGTTTCCGACAAGGGCCAGGCGCTGTTCTTCGACATCGACAGCGGCGCTGAATTGAAGCGCGTCGATCTGCCTTTGCCGGCAGGCGCCAGTGTGACCTCCATCGGCGAAGACCAGCCGGGTCATCCGCTGGTGGCCGTGGGCCTGTCCAACGGTCAGGCGCTGGTGTTCCGTCACACCTATAAAGTCAGCTACCCGGATGGCAAGAAAACCATCACCCCGGCGGTCGAGTTCCCGTACGGCGAGACGCCGATTGCGCTGAACGAGAGCGGCGGTGCACTGGAGCACGTCAGCCTCAACGCCACCGACTCGACCCTGATGCTGGTCGGCTCCACCGGTTCGCAACTCAATGTGCTGTCGCTGACCAGCGAAGAAAACATGATGACCGGCGAAGTCACCAACGAGCAGAAGCGTATCGATCTGCCGCAGATGACCGAGCCGGTGAAAAACATCTTCGTCGATCCGCGTCAGCAATGGCTCTACGTGATCAACGGCCGTGCCCAGGCCGACGTGTTCAGCCTGCGCGACAAGAGCCTCAACGGTCGCTACAAACTGCTGGAAAACGCCGACGCGCAAGTTACCGCTTCCACCCAGCTGGTGGGCGGTATCTCGCTGATCGTCGGTGACTCCACCGGTGGCCTGGCCCAGTGGTTCATGGCTCGTGACACCGATGGCGAACTGCGCCTGAAGCAGATCCGTACCTTCCAGATGGGCAAGACGCCGATCGTTGAAATCACCGCTGAAGAACGTCGCAAGGGCTTCCTGGCCCTGGATGCCAGCGGCAAGCTCGGCGTGTTCCACAGCACCGCGCACCGCACCTTGCTGGTCGATCAAGTGGTCGAAGGCGAGGGCCTGTTCGGTCTGTCGCCGCGTGCCAACCGTGTGATCGTCGAGGCCGGCGGCAAGCTGCAACCGCTGCTGCTCGACAACCCGCACCCGGAAGTCTCGTGGAGCGCGCTGTGGAGCAAGGTCTGGTACGAGAACTACGACGAGCCTAAATACGTCTGGCAATCGACCGCTGCCAACACCGATTTCGAACCGAAACTGAGCCTGTCGCCACTGACCTTCGGCACCCTGAAAGCCGCGTTCTACGCGATGCTGCTGGCTGCGCCACTGGCCGTTGCTGCTGCGATCTACACCGCGTACTTCATGGCCCCGGGCATGCGCCGCAAGGTCAAACCGGTGATCGAGCTGATGGAAGCGATGCCGACGGTGATCCTCGGCTTCTTCGCCGGCCTGTTCCTCGCGCCGTATGTGGAAGGGCATCTGCCGGGCATTTTCAGCCTGCTGATGCTGCTGCCGATCGGCATCCTGGTCGCCGGTTTCACTTTCAGCCGCCTGCCTGAGTCGATCCGCCTGAAAGTCCCGGATGGCTGGGAAAGTGCGCTGCTGATCCCGGTAATCCTGTTCGTGGGCTGGCTGTCGCTGTACATGAGCCCGTTCATGGAGAACTGGTTCTTCGGCGGTGACATGCGCATGTGGATCTCCCACGACCTGGGCATCACCTACGACCAGCGCAACGCACTGGTGGTCGGTCTGGCCATGGGTTTTGCGGTGATCCCGAACATCTACTCGATCGCCGAAGACGCCGTGTTCAGCGTGCCGCGCGGCCTGACCCTGGGCTCGCTGGCTCTCGGTGCCACGCCGTGGCAGACCATGACGCGCGTGGTGATCCTGACCGCCAGCCCGGGCATCTTCTCGGCACTGATGATCGGCATGGGTCGTGCGGTCGGTGAAACCATGATCGTGCTGATGGCCACTGGCAACACCCCGGTCATGGAAATGAACCTGTTCGAAGGCCTGCGCACCCTGGCCGCCAACGTCGCGGTGGAAATGCCGGAGTCGGAAGTCGGCGGCAGCCACTACCGCGTGCTGTTCCTCTCGGCGCTGGTGCTGCTGTTGTTCACCTTCGTCATGAACACCCTCGCGGAACTGATTCGTCAGCGTCTGCGCAAGAAATACTCGTCGCTTTAAGAAAGGTAGAAGTCTGTGAAACAGAACTCCCTGAATGGATGGTTCAAGAGCGGCGCCCCGGGCGTCTGGATCAGCGGTGGCGCGGTGTCCATCGCGGTCATCATGACCATTGGCCTGCTGGCGGTGATTGCCGTGCGCGGTCTGGGTCACTTCTGGCCGGCGGATCTGATCCACGCCAGCTACGACGTCCCGGGCCAGGGCAATCACCTGGTCATCGGCGAAGTGGTGCAGAAGGAAGAAGTGCCGCGTGCACGTCTGAAGAGCGCCGGTCTGCCGGTGCCGGACGCCGGCCCGGAATTCATGACTCGCGAGCTGATCAAGGTCGGCAACCGTGACCTGAACGGCAACGACTTCACCTGGATCGTCGGCGAGTGGCTGACCAACCAGACTACGCCGCCAGAGCTGATGGCGATCGAGCGTCGCGAGTGGGGCAACTTCTACGGCTACCTGGTCAACGTCAAACAGGACGGCAAGGTCATCGCCGAAGGCGAAGCGGCCTGGCCTGAACTGCAAGCGCGGATCAACCGTGTGAACGGCCTGGCCGCGCAGCTGAAGTCGCTGGAAAAAACCGACATCGGCGCGATCAACGCCGGTCTCGAGCGCATTCGTCTGCACGGTCGCAAACTGGAGCTGGAAGGCAAACTCGACGCCACCGCGCAAGCGGACATGGATGCCGAGCGCGCCGAGCTGAACGCCCGCTATCAAGACGTTGAAGCCCGTCTGGCCGACCTGCACGCGCAGTTCAACCGTGACGCTTTGACCGCTCGTGATGCCAACGGCAAGGAAATCGAAATCGGTCTGGGCAAGGTGGTTCACGCCTACCAGCCGAACGCCATGAGCACCTTCACCAAGGTCGGTTTCTACTTCAGCAAGATCTGGGAATTCCTGTCCGACGATCCGCGTGAAGCGAACACCGAAGGCGGTATCTTCCCGGCCATCTTCGGCACCGTGATGATGACCCTGATCATGGCGATGATCGTGACCCCGTTCGGCGTGCTGGCGGCGGTGTACCTGCGTGAGTACGCCAAGCAGAACGCCCTGACCCGGATCATCCGGATCGCGGTGAACAACCTCGCGGGTGTTCCGGCGATCGTTTACGGCGTGTTCGGCCTGGGCTTCTTCGTCTACGTGCTGGGTGGTTCGGTCGACCGCTTGTTCTTCCCGGAAGCGCTGCCGGCACCGACCTTCGGTACGCCGGGTCTGCTGTGGGCTTCGTTGACCCTGGCGCTGCTGGCGGTGCCGGTGGTGATCGTGGCCACCGAAGAAGGTCTGGCGCGGATTCCTCGCACCGTGCGTGAGGGCTCGCTGGCCCTCGGCGCGACCAAGGCTGAAACCCTGTGGAAGATCGTGATCCCGATGGCCAGCCCGGCCATGATGACCGGCATGATCCTCGCCGTGGCTCGCGCCGCTGGTGAAGTGGCGCCGCTGATGCTGGTGGGTGTGGTGAAACTGGCGCCGTCGCTGCCGGTGGATGGCAACTACCCGTACCTGCACCTGGACCAGAAGATCATGCACTTGGGCTTCCATATTTATGACGTCGGCTTCCAGAGCCCGAACGTCGAAGCCGCGCGACCGCTGGTGTACGCCACCGCGTTGCTGCTGGTGCTGGTGATTGCCGTGCTCAACCTGTCGGCGGTGTGGATTCGTAACCACCTGCGCGAGAAGTACAAGGCGCTGGACAGCTGATCGCCGTTACAAGAATTGAAGGGCTGCCGGCCTGATTCCCGGCAGCCAACCGAACCGAATTTGTTAGCACAGGGAGCCTCCCATGCAGCACGAAACACATACCCACGGCATCAACATGTCTGCCCTGGGCCGCGACAAGCAGAGCCTGAACCTCGAACAGGAAACCGTGGCCATCGAAGTGCCGGGCCTGAGCCTGTTCTACGGCGAGAAACAAGCGCTGTACGACGTCAGCATGAACATTCCGAAACAGCGCGTGACCGCCTTCATCGGCCCGTCCGGCTGCGGCAAGTCCACGCTGCTGCGTACCTTCAACCGCATGAACGACCTGGTGGATGGCTGCCGTGTCGAAGGCGCGATCAACCTCTACGGCAACAACATCTACCGCAAGGGCGAGGACGTGGCCGAGCTGCGTCGCCGGGTCGGCATGGTGTTCCAGAAGCCTAACCCGTTCCCGAAGACCATCTACGAGAACGTGGTCTACGGCCTGCGCATCCAGGGCATCAACAAGAAACGCATCCTCGACGAAGCCGTCGAGTGGGCGTTGAAAGGCGCGGCCCTGTGGGACGAAGTGAAAGACCGTCTGCATGATTCGGCACTCGGCCTGTCCGGTGGTCAGCAGCAACGTCTGGTGATCGCCCGTACCATCGCCGTGGAGCCGGAAGTGCTGCTGCTCGACGAACCGTGCTCGGCCCTCGACCCGATCTCGACCCTGAAAGTCGAAGAGCTGATCTACGAGCTCAAATCCAAGTTCACCATCGTCATCGTGACCCACAACATGCAGCAGGCGGCGCGGGTGTCCGACTACACGGCGTTCATGTACATGGGCAAACTGGTGGAATTCGGCGACACCGATACCCTGTTCACCAATCCGGCCAAGAAGCAGACCGAAGACTACATCACCGGTCGTTACGGCTAGCAGACACTGGTTGTCGCTCACTGAATTGACGCTGCGGCCCGCCGCACCTTACCGGACGCTCCAAGGACGCCAACATGATTAGTAAAGAAGGCCTTACCCACCACATTTCCGCGCAGTTCAACGCCGAACTGGAAGAAGTGCGCAGCCACCTCCTGGCCATGGGCGGGCTGGTCGAGAAGCAGGTCAACGACGCGGTCACCGCGCTGATCGAGGCCGACTCGGGTCTGGCCCAGCAAGTGCGCGAGATCGACGACCAGATCAACCAGATGGAACGCAACATCGACGAAGAATGCCTGCGCATTCTGGCCCGTCGTCAACCGGCGGCGTCCGACCTGCGTCTGATCATCAGCATCTCCAAATCGGTGATCGACCTGGAACGCATCGGCGACGAAGCGACCAAGATCGCCCGTCGTGCGATCCAGCTGTGCGAAGAAGGTGAAGCGCCGCGCGGTTACGTCGAAGTGCGTCACATCGGCGACCAGGTGCGCAACATGGTCCGCGATGCGCTGGACGCGTTTGCCCGCTTCGACGCCGATCTGGCGTTGTCGGTGGCGCAGTACGACAAGATCATCGACCGCGAATACAAGACTGCCCTGCGCGAGCTGGCGACCTACATGATGGAAGACCCACGCTCTATTTCGCGGGTCTTGAGCATTATCTGGGTGCTGCGTTCGCTGGAGCGGATCGGCGATCACGCACGCAACATCTCCGAGTTGGTGATTTACCTGGTGCGCGGCACCGACGTGCGCCACATGGGCCTCAAGCGCATGAAGGAAGAAGTTGAAGGAACAAGTGGTGAAACCGCTAATGTTCCGGGCGATGCTGACGATAAGTAAGATTGCCTGAGAAAAGCGCCCGGCCCTTTGGCCGGGCGTTTTTGTTTCTGCTTTTCAGAAGGCAGAAGCGAATTAAAAAGCAGCACCCGCGAACGAAAAGTCCCGGCGTGACTGAAGAGTTTTGGCAATGTGCCATCAGCCAGCGTTATGCTTGCCGGGATTTTAATAGGGGTGTTGGATGAGCAAGATCAGTGTGTTGGTCGTGGACGATGCATCGTTCATTCGTGACCTGGTGAAAAAGTGCCTGCGTAATTACTTCCCGGGGATCCGCACCGAGGACGCCGTCAACGGTAAAAAGGCTCAGGCCATGCTGGCCAAGGAAGCGTTCGACCTGGTTCTGTGCGACTGGGAAATGCCGGAAATGTCTGGCCTCGAACTGCTGACCTGGTGCCGTGAGCAGGACAATCTCAAGACCATGCCGTTCGTCATGGTCACCAGCCGTGGCGACAAGGAAAACGTGGTACAGGCGATTCAGGCCGGCGTTTCCGGCTACGTCAGCAAGCCGTTCACCAACGAGCAACTGCTGACCAAGGTCAAGCAGGCCCTGAACAAGGTCGGCAAGCTCGACACCCTGATGAACAGCGCCCCGACCAAGATGAATTCGGCGTTCGGCAACGACTCCCTGAGCGCGTTGACGGGCGGCAAGGCAGCGGTCATCGGCTCCGCACCGGCGGTAGCTCCCGTGAATCCGTTTGCCAAGCCTGCTGCCGCGGCCCCGGCACCTGCCGCCGCGCCACAGCGTGGCCTGCTCAACAGCCCGCCCGTGAAAGCACCGGCAGCCTCCGCCGCTCCGGCCAGCGGTCGTGGTCAGGGCCAGCTGCGCCTGCCAAGCGGCACCCAGCAATGCGTGATCAAGGCCCTGAGCATCAAGGAAGCGCTGCTGGTGGTGAAACGCACCGACACCCTGCCGCAGATCCTCGACAGCGCCGTGCTCGATCTGGAGCAGGGCGACAACGCCGAAATCGCCCGCCTCAACGGCTACCTGCACGCCATCGTGGCGCATGAGCAGAAAGCCGACAGCGACTGGCTGCAACTGACCTTCCGTTTCGTCGACCAGGACGCGCAGAAGCTCGACTACATCTCCCGCCTGATCGCACGCGGCACGGCGCAGAAACACTTCGTTCCGGGCGCGTAATACGCCTCGCAGCCAGAGTTCTCTGTTGCTAACGACTCGGCCCCTTCCTGATTTTCAGGAAGGGGCCGAGTCGTGTTTGGCAGGTCAAAAATCGACCATTCATCGGTACTGTCAGATCTGACAGGTGTGCAAGTCGAGCATTCGAAATAGCCTTGGTTTCGTCAATCCAACCGGGATTGCTGAACGAGCAAGGAGCTTCGCCATGTGGGAAAAAATATCGAAAGAGCAAGCCAAGGCGGCCAGAGAGTTGGTCGATCCGACACTTCCGCACCTTTTGATCAATGAAGCCACTGCAGGTCATGTCAGCTACGAGCAACTGATGAAGGGACTGACTCTTTCAAGTGCGAAAGATGATCCTCGCATTGAAGGTGCGAAAGTCCGGGTTTTCATTGCTGGGCAATCAGGCGGATTTTCTGAGGTAATCGAAGCGGTTCAGACTCAAAAAATCCAAACCGTTGTACCCAAGGAAAAGTCCGAAACCTTTGCGGGAGATAGTTCACAGGTTTGGTATTACGTGATTGAGTTTGCCTCTGGCGATGGAAAGTGGACGGCATCGGAACGCGAACATTATTCAATGGGCGCCAAGCCTTGAACGGTTAGTGGCTACCCGTTGAGCTGGAAGCGCCGGCATCATTTCGGTGATTGGCGCTTTGTGACGAGTCGAAACGTTGCGTGCGTTGTTTGAAACATCTCTGCACTACCCTGGTCTGTCTCAGCTGCTAGGCTCAATCCCAGGCCTCACTCGACAGAACTTTTGCCCATGCCCCTGCGCCTGCTGTTTTTCTGTGGTCTGCTCATGGCCTCCACCTCGACTGTGGCCATGACGATCTACAAATCCACCGATGCCAACGGAGTGGTTTCGTACAGCGACCGTCCGAGCAAAGGCTCCCAGGTGTTCGTGTTTCAGGACCGGATGGTCGAGCGCCTCGAACGCCAGGTCTATCTCGACATCAAGAAGCAGAAGGGCACGGACGTGGTGTTCGTGCGCAACGACCTGTATGCGCCGGTCGAGGTTGCACTGGCGTTTACCGGGATGAGCAACGTGCGTGGCGCACCGGCTGAAACGATCCGCCGGGTGCTACCGGCGCGCAGCAACACGCGGCTGGCGTTGCTGACGGCGGTGTCCGGCGGCAAGCCGCTGGTGTACACCCCGATGTTCCAGTATTCCCTCGGTGACCCCGCTGGCGCGGCTCAGAGTTATCGCTATCCGTTTCCGTGGCGGGGCGGGCCATTCCGGCTGAGTCAGGGTGCCAATGGCGACTACAGCCATTACGGGCCGAAGAACAAATACGCGATGGACATCGCCATGCCGGTCGGTACGCCGATCATCGCGGCGCGGGCCGGTGTGGTGGTGAAGACCGAGAACTCCCAGAGCGGGCGCGGCACCGATCCTTCCGGCAATTTCGTGCGGGTGCTGCACGACGACGGCACGATGGGCGTGTATCTGCATCTCAAGCAAGGGTCGGTGGGTGTGCGGGAAGGTCAGCGAGTGGCGGTGGGCAGTCCGCTGGCGCTGTCCGGCAATACCGGCAACAGCAGCGGCCCGCACCTGCACTTCGTGGTGCAGCGCAATACAGGTGGGGGGTTGGTGTCGATTCCGTATCAGTTCAACCAGCCGCTGGGGGCGTTGCCCAACTTTGCGTTGGGCAAGCGGTAATCCCCGTCAGTCGAGCATCAGCACCTTGGCCAGAATGATTTTCGGGCCTTTCATCTTCTTGATGATGATCCGCAGACCTTCGACTTCCAGCACTTCTTCCTCTTCCGGGACCCGTTTCAGGGTTTCGTAGATCAGCCCGGCGAGGGTTTCGGCTTCAATGTGATCCAGGTCGATTCCCAGAAGGCGCTCGACCTTGAACAGCGGCGTATCGCCCCGTACCAGCAACTTGCCTGGCTGGTAGGCGAGGATGCCGCGCTCGGCCTTGCGGTGTTCGTCCTGGATGTCGCCGACCAGCACTTCCAGCACGTCTTCCATGGTCAGGTAGCCGATGATGTTGCCGTCGGCCTCTTCGACCACGGCGAAGTGCGAGCCGCCCTTGCGGAACTGCTCAAGCAACTGCGACAGCGGCATGTGCCGGGAAACGCGCTCCAGCGGGCGGGTCAGTTCGGCGAGGTTGAACGACTCGGGGATGTGATCCAGCGCCGCCAGCTCGAGCAGCAGATCCTTGATATGCAGCAGGCCGACGAACTCCTGGCGCTCGCTGTCGTACACCGGATAACGGCTGAACTTGTGGCGACGGAACATCGCCAGGATTTCTTTCAGCGGGGCGTTGAACTCCAGGGTGATCAGGTCTTCCCGGGAGTTGGCCCAGTCGACCACTTCCAGCTCGCCCATTTCCACCGCCGAGGCCAGCACGCGCATGCCCTGGTCGCTCGGGTCCTGGCCACGGCTGGAGTGCAGGATCAGTTTCAGTTCTTCGCGGCTGTAATGGTGCTCGTGATGCGGGCCGGGTTCACCTTGCCCTGCGATGCGCAGGATGGTGTTGGCGCTGGCGTTGAGCAGGTAGATCGCCGGGTACATGGCCCAGTAGAACAGGTACAGCGGCACCGCCGTCCACAGCGACAGCAATTCGGGTTTGCGGATCGCCCAGGATTTGGGTGCGAGTTCGCCGACCACGATGTGCAGGTAGGAAATGATGAAGAACGCGGTGAAGAACGAAATGCCTTTGACGACTTCGGCCGACTGCACGCCGACCACGCTCAGCAGCGGCTCGAGAATGTGCGCGAACGCCGGCTCGCCAACCCAGCCCAGGCCGAGGGAGGCGAGGGTGATACCGAGCTGGCACGCCGAGAGGTAAGCATCGAGCTGACTGTGCACCGTGCGCAGGATGTGCCCGCGCCAGCCGTGCTGTTCAGCGATGGCTTCGACCCGGGTCGAGCGCAGTTTGACCATGGCGAACTCCGCCGCAACGAAGAAGCCGTTGAGCAGAACCAGGATCAGAGCGAAAAGAATCATGCCGAAATCGGCGAATATTGTTGCGAGGGACAAGCCAGGGGAAGGGTCCATGATGGAGTTTTGCGGGTTCCGTGTGATTCGTAAGAGAGAAGAAATCGCGCCTGAAAGGCAGGCGCAAGTCAGCCAATGTAGCGGCTGACCTGGCGATTGCCTAGTCCGGCATTACTCAGCGGCGCTGATGACCCGTGCCTGGGCGACCTGCGCCGGGGCGAAATGGCAGGTGAATGTGCTGCCATGGCCGGGCACGCTGCTGATCTCCATCCGCGCGCGGTGGCGCAGCAACACGTGTTTGACGATGGCCAGGCCCAGGCCCGTGCCGCCGGTGTTGGAGTTGCGGCTGGAGTCGACGCGGTAGAAGCGTTCGGTCAGGCGCGGCAGGTGTTTGCTGTCGATGCCGATCCCCGAATCCTGCACGCTCAGGTGCGCGCCCTGATCGTCGCCCCACCAGCGGATGCGGATATTGCCTTCGGCCGGGGTGTATTTGACGGCGTTGAACACCAGGTTGGAAAACGCGCTGCGCAGTTCCGCCTCGCTGCCCTTGAGCAGGATGCTGGTGTCGGCTTCCAGGGTGATGCGCTGATTCTTCGAGCCTGACAACTGCTGCGCATCGCTCTTGATCGACTGCAGCAGGGTGTCGATATGCACGGGCTGGTTATCCGACGGGTAATCGGTGGCTTCCAGTTTGGCCAGCAGCAGCAAGTCGTTGAGCAGGGTTTGCATGCGGCCGCCCTGTTGCTGCATCTGCTGCAGGGCGCGGCTCCAGCGCGGGTTCACTTCCTCGACGTTGTCGAGCAGGGTTTCCAGGTAGCCACAGATCACCGTCAGCGGGGTACGCAGCTCGTGGGAGACGTTGGCGATGAAGTCTTTGCGCATCTGTTCCAGCTGATGGATGCGCGTGACGTCGCGCACCAGCATCAAGTGTTCGTTGTTGCCGTAGCGCGTGAGGTACAGCTGGATGCGTACACGATCGTTGGTCGGCGAGGGGATTTCCAGCGGTTCGGCGTAGCTTTCCTGCTCGAAGTATTCCTTGAAGCGCGGATGGCGAACCAGGTTGGTCACCGGCTGGCCGCTGTCCTGCGGGGTCTTGAGGCCGAGCAGGGTTTCGGCGGCGCGGTTCCACCATTCCAGGTTGCCGTCGCTGTCGAGCATGATCACCGCGTCTTTCAGCGCGGCGGTAGACTCCTGAACGCGGTCGATCACCGCTTGCAGGCGTCCGCGTACCCGTTGGTCGCGGCGTTGCAGGTGGTAGATGCTGTCGAACACCTCGCCCCACAGGCCGTAGCCGTCGGGCGGTGCTTCATCGGGTTGGTGCAGGCGCAGCCATTCGTGCAGGCGCAGCAGTTGCTTGAGCGTCCAGGCCAGGTACAGGCCCAGTCCCGCCGCCAGACTCCAGCCGTAATAACCGGTGATCAGGCCGATCACCAGGCAGCCGGTGACCAGCAACAGCATGTGGCGAATCAGGGTGCCATGCCAGTTTTGGTTCACGGAAAATGCGGTCCTTGTCTACGGGGGGCTGGCGCTCGGCTCAGGCTTTGGTGGAGAACCGGTAGCCGGTGCCGCGCACGGTTTGTACCAGATTTTCGTAGGCGTCGCCGAGCGCCTTGCGCAGGCGTCGGATGTGCACGTCGACCGTGCGCTCTTCAACATAGACGTTGCCGCCCCAGACCTGGTCCAGCAACTGGCCACGAGTGTAGGCACGTTCCTGGTGGGTCATGAAGAATTGCAGCAGACGGTATTCGGTCGGGCCCATTTCGGCCGGACGGCCGTCGATGGTCACGCGGTGGCTGATCGGGTCGAGCAGCAGGCCGCCGACTTCGATCGGCGCTTCGCCATCGGTCGGGCCGGCGCGACGCAGCACAGCCTTGAGGCGTGCCACCAGTTCGCGTGGGGAAAACGGTTTGGTGATGTAGTCGTCGGCGCCGACTTCCAGACCCTGGATCTTGTTGTCTTCTTCGCCTTTGGCGGTGAGCATGATGATCGGGATGTCCCCGGTCAGCTCGTCACGCTTGAGGCGGCGGGCCAGCTCGATGCCGGAGGTGCCGGGCAGCATCCAGTCGAGCAGGATCAGGTCCGGTTTGCGGTCGACGATAATGGCGTGCGCCTGCTGCGAGTTCTCTGCCTCGAGGCAGTCATAGCCGGCCATTTCCAACGCAACGGCGATCATTTCGCGAATGGGCGCTTCGTCGTCGACGATCAGAATGCTCCTGCCAACCATGCCTTAATCCTCTTGTCATTTAACTGTCTTGCGCCGCATTAGATAACGGAATTATTGCAGTCGTGTGACAGTATTTTAGTCCAGCGGCGATTGTGCAGATCCTGAACTAAGCTCTAAGTCCGAATCCTGACAACCACAAAAGAAGGTTTCCATGACTCAAATGACTGCTTCCTTTAAGGCTTTGCTGATGGCTGCCGCCCTGACTCTTCCTGGACTGGCGATGGCGGCCGAGCCGGCCATGATGAAAGACGGCATGATGGTCGATCACAAAGGCATGACCGTTTATACGTTCGACAAGGACGCTGGCGGCAAGTCGATGTGCAACGGCGATTGCGCCAAGAACTGGCCACCGATGATGGCTCCGGCGGGCGCCAAGGCCGAAGGCAAATGGACGGTCATCAAACGTGATGACGGCATGATGCAATACGCCTACGACGGCAAGCCGTTGTACACATTCATGAAGGACGAGAAGCCTGGAGAGATGAAAGGCGATGGCATGAAGGACGTATGGCACGTGGTTCACGAGCACAAGTAAGCCATTGGCAGTGAGCTGGATCGCGGCCCGCAGGCATTGCCTCGGGCCGCGATGCTTTGAGGTCAGCGCAACGCGTAATCCAGCACGATCCCGACGAAAATCGCCAGTCCGGCCCAGTGGTTGTGCAAAAACGCCTTGAAGCACCGCATCCGGTCGCGATCACGGGTGTACCAGAACTCCCAGGCGTAGCACCCGGCCGCCACCAGCAGGCCGAGGTGGAACCACATTCCCAACTCGAACTTCGACCCGGCCAGCAACAGGCAGCCCAGCGACAGGGCCTGCAAGGTCAGGATGATCACCCGGTCCGCTTCGCCGAACAGGATCGCCGTGGATTTCACGCCGATCTTCAGGTCATCGTCGCGGTCGGTCATCGCGTAATAGGTGTCGTAACCCACCGTCCACAGCAGGTTGGCGATCCACAGCAGCCACGCGGTGGCCGGCAGCTCACCGGTTTCGGCGGTGAACGCCATCGGCATCCCCCAGGAGAATGCCGCGCCCAGCACCACTTGCGGGTAATAGGTGTAGCGCTTCATGAACGGGTAGGTGAACGCCAGCGCCAGGCCACCCAGCGACAACCAGATCGTCGCGGCGTTGGTGCACAGCACCAGCAGGAAACTCACGCCCATCAGCAGGGCGAAGAATACCAGCGCCTCTTTCGAACTGATCCGGCCGGCGGCCAGCGGGCGTTCGGCAGTGCGCTTCACATGGCCGTCGACCTTGCGGTCGGCCCAGTCATTGATCACGCACCCGCCGGCGCGGGTCAGTACCACGCCGAGGACGAAAATCACGATGTTGGCCAGCGACGGCGAGCCTTTGCCGGCAATCCACAGGGCCCAGAGCGTCGGCCACAGCAGCAGGTAAATGCCGATCGGCTTGTCCATCCGGGTCAACTGAATGAAATCCCAGGCACGCGGGTTCAGGCGATTCAGGGATTTGAGCAGGCTTTGATACATCAGCAGTTCTCCGGACGGGTGCGGACGGCTTCCCACAGCGTAGGCAGGAAAATCTCCGCCACCAGTACGCTCAATGCACCACGGTCGAAACGCGAGCGGCGGCCCCACAGTCCGGGAGCCCGGGAATCCTCGGGCAGCCAGTGTTCCGGGTAATGGCAGACTTCGATGGCGCGCCGCTGGAACGCGTGATCGCAGAACAGCAGTTCGCCCAGCGAGCGGCTGCCCAACTCATCCATATGCAATCCATCGCCCTGCAAGGCACTGCGCGACGCCACGCTGCGGGCGAACACCCAGGCCTCGCCATGCCCGCGCAGATACACCTCGCGCACCCAGCCTTCGCTGCCTTCGGCCAGCTCCAGCGCCGCGCATTCGTCGTCGCGCAGGGTCTGCCAGCCTTCGAACAGCGGCGTGACGCTGAAGCCGTCATCGGACAGGCGGGTCAGGCGGCGGGTCAGGGAGCCTTCGTCGAACAGCCAGTCGAGCGTGGACGTGTCGGGGAGGGGGTTCAGGTGGCTTTGCAGGCGCCACAGCGGGGCGTTTTTGAGTTGCACAATGAGTCATTATTGGCAGCAAATGAGGCGGCGAGCTTACCATGGCGAACCGCGAGTTTGATTGATCCGGGCCGCCATTGCGCCGAACAGGCTTGCATCTGGCCGGTACGATCAGTACAAAACGCCCTGAGCCGGACGGCAGCGCTGCACCATCGACCGTCCGCGCCGGCTAAAGCCTGAACCCTGAGGAAGTACCTGAATGAAGAAGTGGCAATGTGTGGTCTGCGGCCTGATCTATAACGAAGCCGATGGCTGGCCGGACGACGGCATCGCGCCGGGCACCCTGTGGCAGGACGTGCCGGAAGACTGGCTGTGCCCGGACTGCGGTGTCGGCAAGATGGACTTCGAAATGATCGAAATCAACTGAGAACCCACAAGGAGTAAGGCATGAGCGCACCTGTCGTAATCGTCGGCACCGGGCTGGCGGGTTACAACCTGGCCCGCGAGTTTCGCAAACTCGATGGCGAAACCCCGCTGCTGTTGATTACCGCCGATGACGGTCGTTCCTACTCCAAGCCGATGCTCTCCACCGGCTTTGGCAAGAACAAGGACGCCGACGGCCTGAGCATGGCCGAACCTGGCGCCATGGCCGAGCAATTGAAGGCCGAGATTCGCACGCACACCCGCATCAGCGGTATCGACGCGGGCCACAAGCGGTTGTGGATCGGTGAGGAAGCGGTGAGCTATCGCGACCTGATCCTCGCCTGGGGCGCCGAAACCGTGCGTGTGCCGATTGAAGGCGATGGCGCGGATCTTGTGTTCCCGATCAACGATCTCGAAGACTACGCACGGTTTCGCGCGGCGGCGGCGGGCAAGCGTCGGGTGTTGCTGCTCGGTGCCGGCCTGATCGGCTGTGAGTTCGCCAACGACCTGATCCTCGGCGGTTATGAGGTACAACTGGTTGCGCCGTGCGAGCAAGTGATGCCGACCCTGCTGCACCCGGCCGCAGCGGCAGCGGTGCAGGCCGGGCTGGAAAGCCTCGGTGCGCGTTTCCACCTCGGCCCGGTGCTGACCCGACTGCAAAAAGTCGCCGATGGACTGGAAGCCCACCTGTCCGACGGCCAGGTTGTCCCTTGCGATGTGGTGGTGTCGGCCATCGGTCTGCGCCCACGGATCGATCTGGCGGCAGCCGCCGGTATCCAGACCAATCGCGGCGTGATGGTCGACCGCCATCTGCAAACCTCTCACGCCAACATTTACGCCTTGGGCGACTGCGCCGAAGTCGACGGGCTGAATCTTTTGTACGTAATGCCCCTCATGAGTTGTGCGCGAGCGCTGGCACAGACCCTGGCCGGCAACCCGACGGCGGTCAACTACGGACCGATGCCGATCACGGTTAAAACGCCGGTCTGCCCGCTGGTGGTTTCGCCGCCGCCACGGGGCCGCGAAGGCGTCTGGACGGTCGAAGGGCAGGGCGGCGACGTCAAGGCGCTGTGTCACGACGCAGAAGGGCAATTGCTCGGTTATGCACTGACGGGCGCGGCGGTGATGGAAAAACTCGCGCTGAACAAACAGCTTCCGGCCTTGCTGGCGTAAATACTGGTCGTTCTGTCGGAATCACCCCGCTTTTGCCCCCACAAAGGTCGCGGGGAGACTGGCGCCGCCCTTAACCGCGTGCCATCCTCACTCCCGTCTGCCGCAGAGTAGAGCCTGCGGCGCCTTGGGCGCTGTTCCAACGAGAACAGCACGGACATAACAACAAAAAACCGACTCAAAGGGGCTTCACTAATGCGTAAACCAGAACTCGCCGCTGCAATCGCTGAAAAAGCGGATCTGACCAAAGAGCAGGCCAACCGCGTTCTCAACGCCGTCCTCGAAGAAATCACCGGCGCCCTGCATCGCAAGGACAGCGTCACGCTGGTGGGCTTCGGCACCTTCCTGCAACGCCATCGCGGTGCCCGCACCGGCAAAAACCCGCAAACCGGTGAGCCGGTGAAGATCAAGGCCAGCAACACCGTTGCGTTCAAGCCAGGCAAATCGTTGAAAGACAGCGTCAATCCATAATTGCGGCGCACTCCCTGAGTAACGGGGGAGAACCGTAATGAAAAAATGGGCACACCGATTGCGGTCGGGTGCCCATTTTTTGTGCCTGTAGCAATTGCACGGCTCAGACCGAGAAAAAGTACCGGGTCAGGTGAAAGAAAATCGGTGCGGCGAAGCAGATCGAGTCCATCCGGTCGAGCATCCCGCCGTGGCCCTTGATCATCGTGCCCCAATCTTTCGCGCTCAGGCTGCGCTTGATCGCGGACATGACCAGGCCGCCGAGGAAACCCATCACCACAATGACCAGCGACATCAGCAGCGATTGCCAGAAGCTGAACGGCGTCATCCAGAACATGCAGCCACCGATCAGCGTGGCGGAGAGCCCGCCACCGACCAGCCCCTCTACGGTTTTCGACGGGCTCACCAGCGGCGCCACCTTGCGTTTACCGAAGAGCTTGCCGAACACGTACTGCAGCACGTCACTCATCTGCACCACGAACACCAGGTAGAACAGCAGCAGTGCGTTCTGGCCCTGGAATCCCTGCAGATCCAGCAACAACAGCGCGGGCGCATGGCTGATGCAGTAGATGCAGATCATCACGCCCCACTGAATCTTCGCCGTGCGCTCCAGAAAACCCTCGGTGTCCTGGCTCAGCACGGCAATCGCCGGCAGCAGCAGGAAGGCGTACACCGGTACCAGCAGGGTGAACATCGAATACCAATGAGTGCCGATCAGCAGGTATTGCAGCGGGATCAGAATGAAAAACGCCGAAAACAGCGCGTTATGATCACCACGCGCCGTGGGCGTCAGCGTGATGAACTCACGCAGTGCAAACAGTGAAATGAAACCGAACAACACCACCGTCGCATTGGGGCCGAGCAGCCAGGACACGAAGAAAATAATGACCATCCCCCACCAGGCATTTACACGCTGGTTGAGGTTTTCGATGGTTGCGATCGAGCTTTCGCTTTGTGCGCGTCTGGCCAGTACGCCGCCAATCAGCGAAGCCACCGCCAGCAACCCGGCGATTGCCGCGAAGAACCACAGGAACTTGGTTTCCAGACTCATTTCGACAACCTCACGATGGCGTCACGCGCCCGCTCCAGGAACACCTGTTTCTCCTCGCCTGCAATCCGTTGCAGCGGGTCGCCGATGCGGATCGTGCAAATGATCGGCAAAGGTACGTGTTTGCCTTTTGGCATCGAGCGATGCAGGTTTTCCAGGTAGATCGGCACCAGATCGACCTCGGGGAAGGTCTCGGCCAAACGGAAGATTCCGGATTTGAACTCACCGGGCAACGCCTGCGTCGAGCGGGTGCCTTCGGGGAAGATGATGATCGAATGACCGGCGCGCACCACGTCGAAGATCGGTTCCAGCACGTTGACGCCCGGCGCCGGATTGCGTTCGATCAGCACCGCATTCAGGCCTTTCTGCGAGATGTACGACAGGAAGCGGTTCTTGCCCCAGTAGTCGGCGGCGGCCACCGGCTTCACGTTCACCCGGGCTTCCGGAGGCAGCGCGGCGATGATCGCCAGGGTGTCCATGTGGCTGGTGTGGTTGGCGAAATAGATGCGCTGGCGCGAGAGATCCGGCGGGCTTTCCCAGCGGGCGGTCACGCCGATCAAGAAGCGCAGCACCGAAATCAGTGCATTACTGATCCACATGGGTGTTCCCCTTCAGTTGTCTGGCGATGGCCAGGGTTCGCGTTACGCAGGTGGCGACGGAGCCAAGGGCGATGATCACCAGCGCGATCAGCAAAGCGTAGTGCGTCGCGTAGTAACTGGTTTCGAACACGTTCAACACCAAGGCCACCGTCATCACGGCCATCCGGTGCTGCTTGGCCATCGGCCCCATGAAGCTTTGCGTGAGCCCAAGTGAACCGCCGAAGACCCGGACATACGCCGTCAACGCGGCGGCCAGCGCGGCAAACCAGCCAAGATCGGACTGCCCGATGGCAAAACCCAGCCCGACGATCAGCAGGCTGTCCGCCACCCGATCCGGAAACTCGTTGTACAGGCTGCCAATGGCCGACTGCTTGCCGCCTTCGATCGCCACCATCCCGTCGAACAGATTGCACAACAGCCGCAACTGAATGCCGACGATGCACAGGATCGAACCGGCCACGCCGTTATCGATGTTCAGCGTCACGGCACCGAACAGCGCGAAAACCATGCTGACGACGGAAATCTGGTTGGGGGAAATATCCCGCTTGACCAGCACGTCCGTGAAGCGCCGCGCCCAACCCGCCGAGCGGGTCTTGATGGGCCTTCTGTTTTCATCCATTTGCCAATGTCCGTATCAGTGATGAGTTGCAGTGAGTTGTATTGTGGTCGCTGGCGGTAGACGGTGCCTGACAATCGGGTGGTCACCAGGAGTCGTAGGGGATGCCGTATTTTTCTATGTAGGCCTTGGATTCTTCATAGAGCTGCCTGTGTCTTCCGTTGGTCTTGCCACCATAGGGACCTTTGGGATCGATCTTGCCCTGGACCCGCATGACTTCGGTCGACAAAAGACACTGGCCGCCCAGCCAGACCTTGGCGATGCCGCCTGGCGCGAGGCCGATGACCATCATATTTCGGTAATCCGTGATCCACTTGCCGTCAGCCCGACAGAAAACTCTCTCACCCTTGAGCATGATCTGGCGCACTGAGTCCGGGATTTTTATGAAGGCTTTGTAAGTCTGTGGTTCGGCCATAGACTGCCAGCGGACGAAGACCAGATAGGGCAGCGCGGCCCCCGTGACACGTCGACCTTTGCCTACCGGATGTTCCGGCCATCCTGGTGCCTGCCCACGGAAAGTGGTGGGCACGCCTTTGCTGTACGGTCGAGGATAGGCAAAGGCTGGAACTCCTCCGGCTGCGTCCAGAAACACGCGTTTGTTGACGTCCACGACGTCAGCATTTTCGATCCAGGCCTCCATGTAGTCGGGTGTGAAAAACCTGAGCATCCAGCCGTCATAAGGCAGCGATCTTGTACCACCGGATGTGCAGCCGCCCAGCAACACAATGAATATCAATGCAAAGCCAATCTTGAGCATGTACGAGTTCTCACGCATTGGGGTGCACCACACGAACAGACTGATCGGCGGGGCGGTTGATAAACAGGATGCTCAGCCCGGTTTCGTTGAGTCCCTTCGCAGCATTCCAGTTGGATGACAGATGAATGTAGCGTTGAGCGAGTAGCGCATGCTCGTTCAGGCTCAGATCGAGACTGCGGGATTCACCCAGCGCAAACGTCATCATTTTTCGAGCGATACCCATGAGCTCTTCCGGTAACGGGTAACTCTGAGATTCTTGGCTAATCGTTTCGAACTCGACCCCGTGCCGGCTCGCCAGCTCCCGCATGATTCGCAGGTAAATCAGGGACAGGTCATTGCGCACGACTCGTTCGCTGTAGACCGCCGCATACACATTCTTTGATTTGCGCCGATCGCCCTTGACGTTGCTGACCGTTTCCACCGCCCAGGTTTTGACTTGAAGCGTCAGCCCATAGAGATGCAGTTGGTCCTGAAGCCTGCCGAGTTCTTGCTCGGCCAATCGATAAGCGTTGGTCGACGACGCAGGGGTATTGAAGTCCACGTCGCGACTGCAGCGCGGTTTGCTAAGCAATACCCGTTCAACAAGATTCGGTAAGTACCCGCCGCCCAAGTCGGAGTGGACGCCCGGCAACACAATGTCGGCGCTTCCACCACTGTTGAGCGAAAAGTTGTGGCGGCGTTCGTCCCGGGCAACCAGGTGCACAACTTTCTTCGCAATGTCCGGCGCCAGATACAGGTTGACCCCGGGATTGTTGTCGTCATGGACGCTGAAGTCGCCGTCGACCATGCTGCCTATGGCGGCAGCGGTGTCGAAGATGCCGATGAAGTTGATGCTGACATCGATGTTGGCCCGCCAGGAGAAGCTCTCAAGGAACAGTGACGAGTCCGCGGGAAGTAATTGCGCCAGCGGGCTTTGCTCGCCTTTCACTACTTCATTGGCGAAGTGTCTCGCAGCAGCGGCACCGCGGCTGAAGCCGAAGATGTCGAACTGAACGGATTCCACTTTCAAGGTCGGGTTTGCCAGCTCAAAAACGCGAATCCCGGCAATGATGCTCGCTGGGCTTTGCTTGACTCTCGCCAATACACCTTGTGCACCTGTGCCGGTCATTTGCGAAAACACCGAGTCGTCCTCATTGGCACTCGTACCTATGCCATCAAAGTAAATCGGTAGGTGCCAGATGGTTTCTTCTTCTGCCAGTCGCCGTCCTTGGTCATCGCGATACAACCTATACAACTTCGCCACATTGCTAGTGTCATTCCCATAACTGCTATCCGGCACATTGCCCTGTCCGTCATACCCATGCATCTGGCAGAACTGTTGAATGTCCTCGGCTTCCTCTTCAAGATTCACATCCCGCGCATAGCAACCTTTCACCTGCTCGCTGTTGAACAGATTGTTCCCCGTCCCATCGAAAAACACGCCAATCCGCAACGTAATGCCGGCAGGCTTTTCATCCTCCAACTCGACTTCTTCTTCCTCTTCTTCGAGTTCGCCGTTCTCCGGAGCTTGAGTAGAGGCAGTCGCCTGTCCAGCGGCCAGGGCCGCCGCCATTTCGGCCGCTGGAAGTTCAGTTGCTTCACCTGCGGATAACTTTCCACCCGTCACAATCTCGGTACTGCTGAAGATCCCGCCCTCATCGATCACGATGTGATGACCGCCCGCGTTCAGCGTGATGCAGGCGCCCGCATCCAGTACCACGCTGGCGCCGGCCTTGATCTGCACCTGTTGGCCCGCCTCGACGGCGATGATTTTTCCGGCAGTCGTCTGGCTGCTGCCCTGGATGTTTTCCCATCGATCCCGCCCAACCTCCAGCCGACTGTCATGGAGAATCTGCCGCTCCATGTCACGTTGGGCGCGCAGATAAACCAGTTCCTGGCCGGCACGGTCTTCAAGCGTCAGTTCGTTGTAGCCGCCGGTGTCGGGTGAGCTGCGACTGCGCAGCACGGTTCGGGTCTTGTGCTCGGGCAGCTTGTAAGGCGCAGGCGTGAGTTTGTTGATCACGCAACCGGTGATCAGCGGATGGTCGGGGTCGCCCTCCAGAAAGGTCACCACCACTTCCATCCCGACACGGGGAAGGGTGACGGCACCGAAGCCGTTTCCCGCCCAGCTCGACGACACGCGTACCCAGCAACTGCTGCGTTCGCTGTTCAATTCGGCCCGGTCCCAGGGGAATTCGATCTTCACGCGACCGAATTCATCGCAGTAGATCTCTTCACCTTTTGGCCCGGTCACCCGCGCGGTCTGGCTCACCAGCGGTGGCCGGTGCGCAGGCAGAGGCGGGCGGAAAACCACATCGGCAGGAATGGCGCGGAAGCTGTTGCGGTATCCCTGGGTGAAACCGTCGGTGGGCTTGAGTTCGTTGGTGGCCGATTCCTCCAGCACTTGAGGTTGTCGCCCGGTGTGGGTGACTTCAAGCAATTGCCAAAGGCCGTTGCATTGCTTGCGGGTGTGTTCGGTCAGCTCGAACAGGTAACCACAGCGCAGGGTCGGCTGGTTGCTCTGGCCCTCGGCCGTTTCATAGTCGGCGCGATGGCGCTCCAGGGCCTGACGGGCAAGTTGTTTGCCGCGTTTTTCGTTCTCCATCGCTAATGGGTAGCGATAGTCTTCAAGTCGCGGCGTGAACCCGGCGCTGAAGCGGCTTTCCAGCAAGAGATGCGGGCGTTTCAGATCGTAATCGCGGCGTGTGACATGACTGGTGCGTGTTCGGGCGTGCAGCGAAAACCGGCTGACCACCGGGTGCTCGGGCACCATCCCACAATCCTGCCGATAGGGAGTCGCACGCAGAGTTGGCAGGAACACCGTGTCATCGGTGAACACCAGCAGATGCCTCTCGACCGAGTGTTGGTGATGCCACGCAATACCTTCTTCGGCGCACAACCGCTGGATGAACTCGAAATCGGTTTCACCGTACTGGGTGCAATGCGCACGTGGTGGCAAGGTCTGGACATGGAACCTGAACGCATCGGCAAGGATGCCGTGCCGTTTGAGCACTTGCGTGATGATCTGCGGGACAGTCTGGTTCTGGAAAATCCGTTGGTCGTGACTGAACTGCAAATAGTGAAGCTCTGGAACCAGTGTCAGGCCATAGTGCGACAGTCGCTTTTCCGACTCACCGGCCTGCACATTCTCGATGCGCCCATGAATACCTTCGCCGTCCAGCCCGAATCGAAGGAACGCCGGCTGCCCCAGCAAACTTTCCACGTCGAAGTCAGGGACCTCGCTGACGAGTTCAACCTTGATGGCATAAAGCGTGCTGACGGCCTCGGAGCCTTCGAGAGCTAGTACCTTGAGGTCGTTGCGAACGGCGGGGATCTGCAGCGTAAAGCGCGCAGAACTGACAGCTCCAGACATACGCTTGTCCTTAAGCCGAGAGGGAAATTTGGCGTGATGTCAAAACCCTCCCTGGTCTGCGCACGCGAACATTGCCCGGCACGCTAACAAGGCATGAAACAAATTTATGTAAGAAGAGTCCCTGGTTTAAGTCGGAGTATTCCGTGTTGTAAAACAACCTCAGGGTTGTGGGAAATGCCTGTGGGAAAGTGATTCCAGGCGATAAAGAACCCGCGCGATAATCCTGTCTGTGCAGGTATTCCAACAATATTCAACATATGAATTGCCATCAATTTGATGGCACTTTTATTGTCCGCAGTTGTCGCCATTCATTTGTTAATAGATGAGGGTGTATTTTCGGAAGCGTCCTACTTCAAATTTTTTCCGGTTTTGTCATGCTTTCATCCGTATTTATGGAACGGGCGTGCCATCACTGTTGCTGGCTTTCGCTGGGCGCTCTAGATCAATGCTTACGGGGTTGGAGGCAGAAAATGTGAAATATAAACCGATATCGGGGAAACCCCTGTCACATATAGGGCGATCTCCTACACACCCCAATGAACAGTTCGTCTTGTTGTTTAATCGGATGCTTGCTAGTGGCCATCATTGTGATTACGATGCGCGCACTTGAAAGAGCACACACTCAATTGGATGAGTCTTCTCACTGCTCTTCGATACTGTCCCCGCGCCGCAGCAACTCCAATAGGCGCACGACCGTAATCCAAATAAAGGCCATGGATGTCCTACTCAAGCAAACTTTCCGCCCATTACCTCGAACTCGCTAAAGTCTCTGTTTCCAAAGAGAATTTCGCGGGTGAAGACGTTCGTTTTTCGAGCGAATTCGAGGCCCTGGAAAGCGAGCTGGCCAAAGCCTCGTCGATGCACGAAAGCGGGCAGATCGACTGGCTGAAAATCCGCGAAAACAGCGAAAACCTGCTGCGTACCCAATCCAAGGATTTGCGCGTTGGGGCCTGGCTCGCCTGGTCGTTGTACCAGCGTGAATCCTTCCCCGGGCTGCTCGCCGGCCTCGGTTTGCTGCACCACTTGTCGGAAAATAATTGGGCCGAGGTCCATCCGCTCAAACCCCGCACCCGGGCTGCTGCCATCGGCTGGTTGGTGCCGCGTCTGGAGCAGGTGATCACCGAGAACATCGCGATCAAGGAACAGTTGCCGATGTTCCGGCAGTTGTCCGAGCATCTGTCCGGTCTCGATGCGGCCTGTACCGAACATCTGGGCGATGATGCGCCGCTGCTGCTGCCGCTCTCCCGCCGCCTGAAAACCATGATCCAGCGCGCCGCCGACAATCAGCCGGCCCCCGGTGTTGTGGGCGCGGCGGTGGCGCAGGTCAAACAGGCCGCCAGCCAGTTGCTGGCGCCCGGCGCGCCGATCGACAACGAGAAAGAAGCCCACAAGGCCCTGCGTGCCCAGCAGGAAAGCGCCCGTCCGTTGTGCGCCTGGTGGCTCAAGCAGAAGGCTACCGACCTGCGCGCCCTGCGCCTCAACCGCACCTTGCTGTGGATGACGATCGACGCGGTGCCCGAGCGCAACGCCGAGCAGATCACCATGCTGCGCGGGTTGCCGGTCGACAAGCTCAAGCAGTATCAGGACCGTTTCGACCAGGGCAAATACGCCGACCTGCTGGTGGAACTGGAGGCGAGCCTGGCGAAGGCGCCGTTCTGGTTCGATGGCCAACGAATGGTCTGGGAATGCCTCCAGAACCTCAACGCCGAGCTCGCCATGCGCGAAGTGGAAATCCACTTCGCGCTTTTGGTTCAGCGCCTGCCCGGCATCATCGAGCTGCGATTCCATGACGGCGCACCGTTCGCCGATCCGTCCACCCGGGCGTGGATCGCCGGCAACGTCATGCCGCACCTGCAAAGCGCCAGCGCGCCGCGCAAGGTCGAGTCCGATGACGTCCAGACTCAGCCGGCCTGGGAAAAGGCGCTGGAAGAAGTCCAGCCGATCCTGCGCAAGGAAGGCCTCAAGCCTGCCGTGCAGATCCTCAAGCAGGGTCTGCAATCGGCTCACGGCGGCCGCGAGCGCTTCTTCTGGCAGTTCGCCCTCGCGCGGCTGTGCTTCCTGGCCAAGAAATACGAACTCGCCAAGAACCAGCTCGAAACCCTCGATCAGACATTACAGGACTCAGGCCTGCACGCCTGGGAGCCCGATCTTGCATTGGAAGTGCTGCACCTGCTGCACAGTTGCTGCGAGTTGTTACCGCAGAACCATGCAGTGCGTGAACGCAAGGAAGAGATTTATCGCAGGCTGTGCCACCTCGATCTCGAAGTGGTACTCGAATAGGCCCCAGGGCCACAACCGCAAGGAGAAAAGCCATGGCCAAAGAAGGCTCGGTAGCCCCCAAGGAACGCATCAACGTCACCTTCAAACCCGCCACCGGCGGTGCTCAGGAAGAGATTGAACTGCCGCTGAAGCTGCTGGCAATCGGTGACTACACCCACCGCAAGGACGATCGCAAGATCGAGGATCGCAAGCCGATCAGCATCGACAAGATGACCTTCGACGAAGTGCTGGCCAAGCAAGAGCTGCAGCTGACACTGAGCGTACCGAACCGTCTGCAGGAAGATGGCGAAGCTGACGAACTGGCCGTGCAACTGCGCGTCAATTCGATGAAGGACTTCAACCCGGCCAGCCTGGTCGAGCAAGTGCCCGAGCTGAAAAAGCTGATGGAACTGCGCGACGCGCTGGTGGCCCTCAAAGGCCCGCTGGGTAACGCACCTGCGTTCCGTAAAGCCATCGAAGGCGTGCTCGCCGACGATGAATCCCGCGGTCGCGTACTCGGTGAGCTGGGCCTGAACGCCGCAGCCCCGGACGCCTGAGACTCCAGCAGCCAAGGAAGCCAACACAATGAGCACTAGCGCAGCACAACAGAACGCCGCCGAAAACGGCGAATACAGCATCCTCGACAGCATCATCGCCGAAACCCGCCTGACGCCGGACGACGAAGCCTACGACATCGCCAAGCGCGGTGTGTCGGCGTTCATCGAAGAGCTGCTCAAGCCGCAGAACAACGGTGAGCCGGTCAAGAAAGCCATGGTTGACCGCATGATCGCCGAGATCGATGCCAAGCTCAGCCGTCAGATGGACGAAATCCTGCACCACCCGGACTTCCAGTCGCTGGAATCGTCGTGGCGTGGCCTGCAACTGCTGGTCGACCGCACCAACTTCCGCGAAAACATCAAGATCGAAATCCTCAACGTCTCCAAGGACGACCTGCTGGACGACTTCGAAGATTCGCCGGAAGTGATGCAGTCGGGCCTGTACAAGCACATCTACACCGCTGAATACGGCCAGTTCGGTGGTCAGCCGGTTGGCGCGATCATCGCCAACTACTACCTGTCCCCAAGCTCGCCGGACGTGAAACTGATGCAGTACGTGGCCAGCGTATCCTGCATGTCCCACGCACCGTTCATCGCCGCTGCCGGCCCGAAATTCTTCGGTCTGGAAAGCTTCACCGGTCTGCCGGACCTGAAGGATCTGAAAGATCACTTCGAAGGCCCGCAATTCACCAAATGGCAGAGCTTCCGTACCTCGGAAGACTCCCGCTACGTTGGCCTGACCGTTCCGCGTTTCCTGCTGCGTAACCCGTACGACCCGGAAGAAAACCCGGTCAAATCGTTCGTGTACAAGGAAAACGTTGCCAACAGCCACGAGCACTACCTGTGGGGCAACACCGCTTACGCGTTCGGCACCAAGCTGACTGACAGCTTCGCCAAGTTCCGCTGGTGCCCGAACATCATCGGCCCACAGAGCGGCGGCGCCGTTGAAGACCTGCCTCTGCACCACTTCGAAAGCATGGGCGAAATCGAGACCAAGATTCCTACCGAGGTTCTGGTTTCCGACCGTCGTGAATACGAACTGGCCGAGGAAGGCTTCATCTCCCTGACCATGCGTAAAGGCTCCGACAACGCGGCGTTCTTCTCTGCAAGCTCGGTGCAGAAGCCGAAGTTCTTCGGCATCAGCGCAGAAGGCAAGGCTGCAGAGCTGAACTACAAGCTCGGCACCCAACTGCCGTACATGATGATCGTCAACCGCCTGGCTCACTACCTGAAAGTGCTGCAGCGCGAGCAACTCGGTTCGTGGAAAGAGCGTACCGACCTCGAGCTGGAACTGAACAAGTGGATCCGCCAGTACGTGGCCGACCAGGAAAACCCGAGCGCCGAAGTGCGTGGCCGTCGTCCGCTGCGCGCTGCGCAAGTGATCGTCAGCGACGTTGAAGGCGAGCCGGGCTGGTACCGCGTCAGCCTGAACGTGCGCCCGCACTTCAAGTACATGGGTGCCGATTTCACCCTGTCGCTGGTTGGCAAGCTGGACAAAGAGTAAGAGCGACTCATGGACGGATACGGCAGCCTTTTCGAACGCCTCAACGGCGACGCGGAACTACGCAAGGGCAGGAGCCTCGAGGCTTCGGCCATGGCGTCGGTGGCTGCCCATCTGGCCAAAATGCTCAGCACCCGGGCCGGCAGCGTGCAAACGCTGTCCGACTACGGGTTGCCCGATCTCAATGACATGCGCCTGAGCCTGCACGACTCCCTGAGTCAGGCCCGCCTGGCCATCGAAAGCTTCATCGAAGCCTACGAGCCGCGCCTGAGCAACGTGCGTGTCATTTCCCTGCCGCGTGACCACGATCAGCTTCGCCTGGCCTTCAGCATCGAAGGCCTGCTGGAAGTCGAGGGTTTCAAGCGCCAGGTCAGTTTCGCCGCGCGCCTGGATGGCAGCGGTCAAGTGAAGGTGAATTAGGACCATGCGAGGGAACGCCGTGAATCCGGGTACGTTGGCGAAGTGGGGGCGTGGCGTGTTGCTATTTTTCGCCCTGACGGCTGCTGCCCTGGTTTCAGCTGCCTGTTACGTGAAAACGACGGCGGCACGGCTGGCTCACGAGTACTCCACCGACTGGAACGACGCGGGTACGTGCTTCATCCGCTCCTACATTCCGCAGTATTCGGCCCTCGGCATACCGGGAATGATTTTCAAGCTGTTTGCCAGCGAAGCCTTTTTCCGGGTTTACGCAAAAGACGGCACGCTGCTGAAATCGTCCGAATGGTTGCTCTGGCAGAACGAGTTCACCACCGATGAACGCTCGCAGTGGATTTACGGTCATGCGATCTATCCGACAGCGACGGGCTACGAGGGCTGGAATATTCCAGCGTGTGGTCAAGAAATGAACAGTCCTCAAGCCAAGGTCAACTAAGGAGAACCCCGATGTCTGGCAAACCTGCAGCACGCGTATCCGACCCCACTGCTTGCCCGCTTCCCGGCCACGGCACCAACCCGATTGCCGCCGGTTCGGGCGACGTGTTCTTCGATGGCCTCGCGGCCGCCCGCGAAGGCGATGCTTCCGCGTGTGGTGGTGCGTTGGTCGGCGATCTGGCGACGACGGTTCTGATCAATGGCAAGCCGGCTGCCACCGTTGGTTCGGTTGGCTCTCACGGCAATAAAGTCACGGCTGGATCCGGGACGGTGATTATCGGCAATTCGCATTCGCCGGCGCCGTTTGTGCCGCCGTTGCCGGTGGAGCTCAGTTGGCCTTTTACCCAGCACTTCGTAGCACGCAATCCGAGAACCGGAGCTCCGGTCGCAAACCGTGCCTACACCCTGAGAACGGCTTCTGGCAAAGAAATCAAAGGCGTTACTGATGCACAGGGCAAAACGGCGCCGATTGCTTCCAATTTGGCTGAAAGCGTCACGCTTACCTTCGAACCACAGTCTTCGCTCGTGATTGCATAGGGTTTATGACATGACCGCACCGGCACCACTCACGACCCAGCTCACCCCTTCTTCTGACAAGACGCCAGTAGAAGTGTCTGTGGACGAATTCCAGATCACGGATATTCCTGGCGCCATGAGAAAAATGGGCTGGGTGCAGGCCGCACGACTGATGCAGCGCTGGTTCGATGGCAAGCCTTACGAAATGACTACCGACGAAAAAGAAGGTCGTCTTGACGTTAAAAAACTCACTCCAGAAAAACTGTTTGATGATCTGGAGTTCGATTGGTTGAACAGTGCGTCACCGCACACAGGCGAAGATGTAAAAGCGTTGCTCGAAAAAGCAGCGTATGCCAGTCAGTACAACGAGCTGATCGGGCGTACCAAAGGATTGAATCAACTGGCGCCTGGTCTTTTGCAGTTTATGACGCGTCTGAGAGATCTCGGGATTCTTGATCAGGCAAGCATGGATCTGAAAACAGGCGAATATGATTTCAGTTCTATGAGCGCCCAAGAGTTGGAAGTGACGTCGCAGTACAATCGCAGGTCTATCGGGACTGATAAGTGGGCAAGAATTACTGATCCACTGGATGATGTTTACGGAACGTTGGGAGGGTTTTCCGTAAAGTTTGCTGTTACCAAATTTTCAACGGTTTCGAAAACCAAAAAAACACCGGCTACTTTGCACATCGAAGAAATTGGTTGCTACATACGTGATACGTATGAGTTTTTGAATGACAGCAGTAATAATCAGCCGCTTGGGTACTGGAGCTTTGAAAGTGGCGTGAAAGGATTTAGTGCGTTGGGTCGAGATACATTTGAGGCCGATGGCCAGTTGTACCACAAGGTAACTAACGATAGCTTCAACCAGTACCGTGCTCTACATGGCAAAGGTGGCGATTTGTTTGTTTATTCGACCGTGAAGAAGTTGCCAACATCCATTGCTTTTCGTTTCATGAGTGCTGATTTCGGTGAGTTCGTGGCGAGGGCAACGCCGATGGTAGCGTCATGATCAGTGCTAACAGAAAACGAGGCGTTTATCTGCTGCTGGCTGTGTCATTGCTTCTGGCGATGCTTCTCGCGCTGAAAGTTCATAGTTCTCTGGTTGCAAAGCCATTAAAAACTTATGTGAGTGAATCTGGTAAATGCTACATCGCCAGATATGCAGCTGATTATGGATTTTTGGGAATCGCAGGAAGTTTGTTGGAGCTATTCAGCAGTCAATCCTTCTATCGGGTCTATTCAATGGATGGAAAACTTCTAAAAACATCTGAGTGGTATCTATGGATGCGAGAGGGAGATCCAGGGGCTGCCCCGGAATTTCATGGCGAGATGATCTTGTATCCGGGTTCTGAAGGCTGGGAAAGTTGGATAATTCCAGAATGTCGGTAATGGTTTTTTTGGGGGCTGAAGGCACGTCCTCATTCCAGAGTGCCGATAAAGCCATGACCGGAGTTGCACATGAATAGCCGTCACGCCATCGGTCTGGCCGTGCACTCGCTAGCCTGTGTGATTTATATCGTTATGAATGGCTATGCGGTTCCCGCCTATAAACAACTGGTCGGTGGGTTGACCTCGCGCGGTGTCGCCATCGGCATGGCGATGTATCTGATTTTCTATTTTTTCGTTTTCCTGAATTTGATTTTGGTCTTCATCCAGCGTCAATCCATCCAGTTTGGCCTGGTGATTTTGATGATGCTGGCGATTCTGTTTTATCTGCTGCCGCAGTACCCCGTTCGTGGTTTGGCTTATTGCGCGCTGACAGGTGGCTTGACGGTTTGCGCCATTCTGCTGACCAACGCCATCCACACTGCTTACACCCGCTGGCGCAAGCACGCGGCACTGCAACCGCTGGAGGCTCACAGCCGTCGAGCAATGCCGCGTCTGTTGCTGGCTTCGGCGCTGATCGGTGTGTCCATATGCACCGTCGTGCTTGGGTTGAAGATTTTCGGTGGCTTAACGGCGCAGGCCTTGGCGCGACAATCGAGCGAGTCGGGCGAGTGCTATCTCGTCACATACACACCCGGGTATCACAAGCTGGGGATGATCGGACAAGTGTTTGGGTTGTTCAGCGGCAAGTATTTTTTTCGGGTGTACACAAAGGACGGCGCGCTGCTCGAATCCTCGGAATGGAATTTTCGAGTGACTGAAATTTTTGCGGTTGCTCCCGAGTTCAATGGCTCGACAGTGCTGTATCCCGGCACGCAAGGCTACGAAGACTGGTGGGTGCCGGAATGCGCCTGATCGCCAGAAGCTCTCTCATGCAGAAAACACACGGTATGCATCATGACGCAATGGAGGCGCGTGTTTTCGAGGATGGAGGCTTGCCCGTGATAGGTGTATCGAACGAGATGCCCCTGCTTAGTCGCGCACAGCTGAGTTTCTTCATGGGTGCCTTGTGGGCGCCATTCCTGATCATGTTGGCGTTTTCATCCTATGGCCTGTGGATTGGCGATTATTCGACATTCGATTCGTCCGAGACCCACTGGGTGTATCTGTTGTGGTTCGGCATGCCCGGGTTGCTGTTGTTTGCGCTATGGAGCTCGCGGGCCGCGAAGAGCCGCAATGAGCAGCAGGCGCTGCGGATGGTCTGGCTGGCGCCGTTGAAGTTCATCCCTTTCTACGCGGTGCCATGGATGCTTTATGGCTTGTGCAGTCTGGTTGCCGGGCCGTTCTACAGTGCTTTCATGGCCTACAGCTGGATCCTGCTCGTGCCGTACCTCCTGATCGGCGGTTACGTGTGTGCCGGCGTGACGGTCGCGCTCTACAGGATATTTTTTTGATGAGTTCCACTACCAGGCAGGTAACCCGTGTCCTTTAACCACTACTACCAAAGCGAACTCACCGCACTGCGCCAACTGGGCCGCCGTTTCGCCGAGCGTAGTCCGGCGCTGGCGCCGTTCCTGGGACAGGCCGGGCGGGATCCGGACGTGGAGCGGTTGCTGGAAGGCTTTGCGTTTCTGACCGGGCGGCTGCGCCAGAAGCTCGATGACGAGTTGCCGGAGCTCAGCCATTCGCTGATGCAGTTGCTGTGGCCGAACTACATGCGCCCGCTGCCGGCGTTCAGCATTCTGCAGTTCGATCCGCTCAAGCGCTCGGGGCCGGCGCTGAAGGTCGAGCGGGATACGCCGATTGAAAGCGTGCCGATCGAAGACGTGCGTTGCCGCTTCCGCACCTGCTACCCGACCGAAGTCATGGCGCTGGATCTGGCCGCGCTGAACTACTCGGTGAAGGGCGACGGTTCGCTGCTCAGCCTGCGCCTGGAAATGAGTGCCGACGGCCACCTCGGCGAGCTGGAGCTGAGCAAGCTGCGTCTGCACTTTGCCGGTGAGCGCTACATCAGCCAGATGCTCTACCTGAGCCTGCTGCGCAACCTCGACGGCATCGAACTGATCCCGCTCGACGGCGCCGGCAAGCCTATCGACGGTGTGAGCGGCAAACCGATGGCGTTCAAGATTCCGGGCGACCGCGTCAAGCCAGTGGGTTTTGCCGAAGAAGAAGCGTTGATCCCGTATCCGCTGAACACCTTCCGGGGCTATCGCTACCTGCAGGAATACTTCGCCTTCCAGGACAAGTTCCTGTTCGTCGATGTCCACGGTCTGGACATTCTCAAGGCGCTGCCGGAAGACACCCTCAAGCAGATGCGTGGCCTGGAATTGCGCTTCGATATCCGCAAGAGCGGCATCATGCGCATGCGTCCGACCCTGGATAACGTGAAGCTGTTCTGCACGCCGATCGTCAACCTGTTCAAGCACGACGCGCTGCCGATCCGCCTCGACGGCAAACAGGATGAATACCTGCTGCTGCCGGCGGAATTCGATCTGGAAAACTGCGGCGTGTTTTCGGTGGAAACCGTGACCGGCTGGAAGCCCGGCGGCCTCGGTTATCAGGAATACGTGCCGTTCGAATCCTTCGAGCACGACCCGAGTTTCGATGTGCCCAACAGCCGTCCGCATTACAGCATCCGCCAGCGTTCGTCGCTGCTGCACGACGGCCTCGACACCTACCTGAGCTTCGGCATTCGCCACACCGAAGCCCACGAAACCCTGTCGATCGAGCTGGTCTGCACCAACCAGAACCTGCCGCGCAAACTCAAGCTCGGGCAGATCTGCATGGCCTGCGAAGAGACCCCGGAGTTCCTGAGTTTCCGCAACATCACCCCGGCCACTTCCAGTTTTGCGCCGCCGCTGAACCGTGACTTCCTGTGGAAGCTGATCAGCAACATGTCGCTTAACTATCTGTCGCTGGCCGACGTCAATGCACTGAAGGTGATTCTCGAAACCTACGACCTGCCGCGCTACTACGACCAGCACGCGGAGAAGGTCAGCAAGCGCCTGCTCGGCGGTCTGAAACTGATCAAGCATCACCACGTGGACCGGCTGCACCGTGGTCTGCCGGTGCGCGGTTTGCGCACCGAACTGACCATTGACCCGGAAGGGTATATCGGTGAAGGCGACCTGTTCGTCTTCGCCTCGGTTCTCAACGAGTTTTTCGCGCTTTACGCCAGTCTCAATTCGTTCCACGAGCTGCGGGTAAAAAGCACACAGGGAGAGGTGTACCAATGGACACCACGTATGGGTCTGCAGCCCCTGCTTTAAGCGGGCTGACCCGGGTAATACGCGAGTACTCGCTGTTTCAGGCCGTGCTGCTGGTGATCGACCGGCTGCGCGACGCGCACCCGTACCTGAGCGAAGACGATCTGTACGACCAGCTGGAATTCCAGGCCAACCCGAGCCTGGGATTTCCCGGCAGCGACGTCGATCGCGTGGAGTTTTTCGAAGAACACGGGCAGATGCGCGCGCGCCTGCGTTTCAACCTGATCGGCCTGGTCGGTTCCGGTTCGCCGCTGCCGGCGTTCTACGGCGAACAAGCCCTGGGCGACAGTGAAGACGGCAACCCGACGCGCAATTTCCTCGACCTGTTCCACCATCGCCTGCAACGCCTGCTGCTGCCGATCTGGCGCAAGTATCGCTATCGCGCGAGCTTCCAGAGCGGTGCGGTTGACCCGTTCTCGTCGCAGCTGTTCGCCCTGATCGGCCTCGGCGGCGACGAGATCCGCCGGGCCAAGGAACTGAACTGGAAACGCCTGCTGCCGTACCTCGGCCTGCTCAGCCTGCGGGCGCACTCGGCGGCGCTGATCGAAGCGGTGCTGCGTTACTACTTCAAGCACGAAGACCTGGTCATCGAGCAGTGCATCGAGCGCCGCGTGGAAATCCTCGAAGAGCAACGCAACCGCCTCGGCTTCGCCAACAGCGTGCTGGGTGAAGACCTGGTGCTGGGCGAACACGTGCGCGACCGCAGCGGCAAGTTCCGCATTCACATCACCGAACTCGACTGGGAACGCTTCCACGAATTCCTGCCCATCGGTTTCGGTTACCAGCCGCTCTGCGCGCTGGTGCGGTTCACCTTGCGTGACCCGCTCGATTACGACATTCGCCTGGTGCTGCGCCCGGAAGAAATCCGCGAACTGCGCATTGGCGAGAAGAACGACTGTCGCCTGGGGTGGACCAGTTGGCTGGGCTGCGAGAAAGCAGACGGCGTGGTGACACTCGGCAGCAAAATTCATTAAGGACGTGAGCCATGATCAACGTAGACCTGCAACAACTCATCCAGGCGCTGGACGCCGAAACCCGTCGCGATCTGGAGCGTTCGGCCGAGCGCTGCGTCGCTCGTGGCGGCAGCAAGATTCTGGTCGAAGACCTGATGCTGGGCCTGCTGGAGCGCCCGAACGGTCTGCTTTCCCGCGCGCTGCAAGATGCCGATGTGGACGCTGGCGAACTGAGCGCCGCCCTGCAATCGCGGGTTGAACACAGCGCTTCGCGCAACCCGGTGTTCGCGCCGGAGCTGGTGCAGTGGCTGCAAGACGCGCTGCTGGTGGCCAACCTTGAACTGGGCCAGACCTCGGTCGAAGATGCGGCGCTGATCCTCGCGCTGCTGCGCAACCCGATGCGCTACGCCGGCAGCCGCTACCAGCCGTTGCTCGCCAAACTGAACATCGATCGTCTGAAGGAATTTGCCCTGTCGCAACAGCCGCAAGCAGCGGCCAACGGCAAACCGGCTGCCCAAGGCGAATCGCTGCTGGAGCGCTTCACCCACAACCTGACCCAACAGGCCCGCGACGGCAAACTCGACCCGGTGCTGTGCCGCGATGGCGCGATCCGCCAGATGGTCGACATCCTCGCCCGTCGCCGCAAGAACAACCCGATCGTGGTCGGTGAAGCCGGTGTCGGTAAAACCGCCATCGTCGAAGGCCTGGCCTCGCGCATCGCTGCCGGTGAAGTGCCGCAAGTGCTCAAGGGCGTCGAGTTGCTGTCGCTGGACATGGGCCTGTTGCAGGCCGGCGCCAGTGTCAAAGGTGAATTCGAGCGTCGTCTGAAAGGCGTGATCGACGAGGTCAAAGCCTCGCCGAAGCCGATCATCCTGTTCATCGACGAAGCCCACACCCTGATCGGCGCGGGTGGCAATGCCGGTGGTTCCGATGCGGCCAACCTGCTGAAGCCGGCGCTGGCCCGTGGCGAACTGCGCACCATCGCTGCGACCACCTGGGCCGAGTACAAGAAATACTTCGAGAAAGACCCGGCACTGGCCCGTCGTTTCCAACCGGTTCAGCTGCACGAACCGACCGTGAGCGAAGCAGTGACCATCCTGCGTGGCCTGGCTCAGGTCTACGAGAAGAGCCACGGCATCTACCTGCGCGATGATGCGGTGGTCTCGGCAGCGGAACTGTCCGCCCGTTACCTGGCCGGTCGCCAACTGCCGGACAAAGCGGTCGATGTGCTCGACACCGCCTGCGCCCGCGTTCGCATCAGCCTCGCCGCTGCCCCGGAAAGCCTGGAGCGCCTGCGTGGCGAGCTGGCTGAAGGTGGCCGTCAGCGTCAGGCCCTGCGCCGCGATGCCGAAGCCGGTCTGCTGATCGACCACGAAGCGCTGGATGCACTGGAAGCACGTCTGGACGAAGCCGAAGACGAAATGGTCGCACTGGAAACCCTGTGGACCGAGCAGAAACAACTGGCCGAGCGCTTGCTGGAACTGCGTCAGCAACTGGCCAAGGCCCGTGAAGCCGCTGCGGTCGAGCCGGTTGTCACCGTTGAGGAAGACGCCGAAGGCACCGTGATCGAAACCCACGCCGCCGAAGTCGACGAAGCCCTCAGCGTCGAAGCGCTGGAAGCACAATTGAACGAAACCCACAGCGCTCTGACCGCCGCTCAGGTCAAGGAGCGTCTGGTCAGCTTCGAGGTCTGCCCGCGTCTGGTGGCCGAAGTGATCAGCGCCTGGACCGGCGTGCCATTGGCGCAACTGGCCCGCGAACACAACGCCAAAGTCGCAAGCTTTGCCACCGACCTGCGCACCCGCATCCGCGGTCAGGAACAAGCCGTCCACGCACTGGATCGCTCGATGCGCGCCACCGCTGCCGGTCTGAACAAGCCTGACGCACCGGTCGGCGTGTTCCTGCTGGTGGGCCCGAGCGGCGTCGGCAAGACCGAAACCGCACTGGCACTCGCCGACCTGTTGTACGGCGGTGACCGCTTCATTACCACCATCAACATGTCCGAGTTCCAGGAGAAGCACACTGTTTCCCGCCTGATCGGTGCACCGCCAGGCTACGTCGGTTACGGCGAGGGCGGCATGCTCACCGAAGCCGTGCGCCAGAAGCCGTACTCGGTGGTGCTGCTCGATGAGGTCGAGAAGGCCGACCCGGACGTGCTCAACCTGTTCTACCAAATCTTTGACAAAGGCGTGGCCAACGACGGCGAAGGGCGCGAGATCGACTTCCGCAACACGCTGATCCTGATGACCTCGAACCTGGGCAGCGACAAGATCAGCGACCTCTGCGAAGACGGCGCGCGCCCGACCGCCGAAGTGCTGGAAGAAACCATTCGCCCGGTGCTCAGCAAACACTTCAAACCGGCGCTGCTGGCGCGGATGAAAGTGGTGCCGTACTACCCGGTCGGCGGCCCGGTGCTGCGCGAGCTGATCGAGATCAAACTCGGTCGTCTGGGCGAGCGCCTGAACCGTCGTCAGCTGGATTTCAGCTGGTGCCAGAACCTCGTCGATCACCTGTCCGAGCGCTGCACCCAGAGCGAAAGCGGTGCGCGCCTGATCGACCACTTGCTCGACCAGCACGTGTTGCCGCTGGTGGCCGACCGCTTGCTCGACGCCATGGCCACCGGTGAAAGCCTCAAGCGCGTGCATGCGACGCTCGACGGCGACGCCAGCGTGACCTGCGAGTTCGCCTGAGGTGAGTGTGATGTTCACTCAAGTGCCGCAGCCACTGCTCTATGCCGAAGCCTTGCTGGCGCAGTTCGCCGGCCTGTCGCGCTCGGCGGACGGTGCTGCGCTGCTGGGTGACTTCGTGCGCGGTCTGGCCGGGCTGAGCAGTTGCGAACTGACGCAGCTGTACTTGCTGGACGCCACGCACACGTCGCTGGGGATGAATGCCGAATGCCTCGACGGCGTGCTGCAACCGCGCAGCGCGGCGAGCCTGCCGGCCGATTACAACGGCGAGCAACTGTTGCAGTTCGCCCTGTGCCAGAACCGCGTGGTGTGCTTCGACGACCTGGGCGGCAGCCTGCAAGAAACCAGTTTTCTGCCGGCGTCGTCCACGCCGTGGCAGTCGCTGTTGTGCGTGCCGCTGGTCAACGGGCAGAAGGCGGTCGAAGGCCTGTTGCTGTGCGCCAGCCGTCGCCACATCAACCTGCAAGGGTTTGCCGATTCCCTCGGTCAGCTTGGCTCGTTCGTGCTTGGTCAGTTGCACTTGCTGCAACGCCTGCGACAGCCAGTGGATGCGGCCGCGCCGGTCGTGCGCAGCCTGCCGAGTGCCAGCGGCTACGGCCTGATCGGCAAGAGCGCGGCGATGCGCCAGACCTACTCGCTGATCAGCAAAGTCCTGCACAGCCCGTACACCGTGCTGTTGCGCGGCGAGACCGGCACCGGCAAGGAAGTGGTGGCGCGGGCGATCCACGATTGCGGCCCGCGCCGGTCTCAGGCGTTCATCGTGCAAAACTGCGCGGCGTTCCCGGAAAACCTGCTGGAAAGCGAGCTGTTCGGCTACCGCAAAGGCGCGTTCACCGGCGCCGATCGCGACCGCGCCGGGCTGTTCGACGCGGCTAATGGCGGGACGCTGTTGCTCGACGAAATCGGCGACATGCCGCTGGCGTTGCAGGCCAAATTGCTGCGCGTGTTGCAGGAAGGCGAGATTCGTCCGCTGGGTTCCAACGACACCCACAAGATCGACGTGCGCATCATCGCCGCAACGCACCGCGATCTGTCGGTGCTGGTCAGCGAAGGCAAATTCCGCGAGGACTTGTACTACCGCCTCGCGCAATTCCCGATCGAGTTGCCGGCCCTGCGTCAGCGCGAAGGCGACATCCTCGATCTGGCCAAGCACTTCGCCGACAAGGCCTGCGCATTCCTGCAACGTGATCCGGTGCGCTGGTCGGAAGCGGCGATGGATCACCTGTCCGGTTACACCTTCCCCGGCAACGTGCGCGAACTCAAAGGTCTGGTCGAACGGGCAGTGCTGTTGTGCGAGGGCGGTGAGTTGCTGGCCGAGCATTTTTCGCTGCGACTGGAACCGGCACCGGCGCCGGAAGACCACTGCGGCCTCAATCTGCGCGAACGACTGGAAGCGGTCGAACGCAATCTGCTGCTCGATTGCCTGCGCAAGAACGACGGCAACCAGACGCTCGCCGCCCGGGAACTGGGCTTGCCCCGGCGCACGCTGCTTTACCGGCTAGGCCGTTTGAACATCAATCTGGGTGACTTCGATGGGTAGGCAAAAGTCCGTCGGTTTCACCTCGTCCGCTTATATCAGCGCCGCCCGAAAGGGTCGGCGCTTTGTGCTTTGTCTACACCTGGAGACCCTCTGATGTCTGTTCGTCACTGGCACGCTGTCCTGCTGACCCTCGTCGTTCTATGCGGCCTCGGCGGCTGTAGCGGCAATTACAAATTCAACGATAACGATTACCGCCCATTGGGTGATCCGCAGGCGGTCAATCGCGGCAAGTGACCGCAAGGAGCATCAAACATGGAATTGGTTTTCGAAATGCTGAACACCAAGCAGTTCGTGCCCACCGAGCTGTGCCAGCGGACCTTCAAACAGGCCGGCGGCGTGATCGGGCGGGGCGAGGACTGCGACTGGATCATCCCTGACCGCAAGCGTCACTTGTCCAACCACCACGCGATCGTCAGTTATCGCGAGGGCACGTTCTTCCTGACCGACACCAGCAGCAACGGTGTTCAGGACGGCGACAGCGGCGCTCGTCTGCACAAGGGCGAACCGGTGCGCATCGAACACGGCAGCACCTACGTGCTGGGCGACTTCGAGATTCGTGCGCGTCTGGTGCGTGACCCGGCGACCTTCGACGGTGAAGCGGGCCTGCCACGGGCCGCCGGCACCATCATTCCGGACGACGCGTTCCTCGACCTCGATCCGTTGAAGTCGCTGGAGCAGCAAGAGCGCGTGTACTCGGAATTCGAGGAAATGCTCGCGCCGGTCACCGACCCTGAAGACTCCCGTCAGCGCGCCGACTATGCGCGCATCGACATGGAAAGCCTGATGGTGCCGGAGCTGATCGTCGAGCCCAAGCCTGAACCTGCGCCGGCACCGAAAGAGGTCGAGCGTCAGCCACAGGGTTTCTGGGATCACTTCGGTGCGGCACTGGGTGTCGATCTGAAAGGCCTGAGCCATGACGAGCGCGAAGCACTGGCGGTCAATGCCGCACGCCTGCTGCGCCAGAGCATCGGCGGTCTGCAACAGAGCCTGCGCACCCGCTCCGAGCTGAAAAACGAACTGCGTCTGGCCCAGACCACCGTGCAAGGCACCAACAAGAATCCGCTGAAATTCGCCGTCGATCCGAGCGAAGCGCTGGACATCCTGTTGCAGCCGCACAAGCCGGGCCACTTGCCGGCCGAGCAGGCGATCTCCCGTGCGTTCCGCGACTTGCAGGCGCATCAGGTGGCGCTGCTGACCGCCAGCCGTGCGGCGGTGCGCGGCACGCTGGAGCACTTCTCGCCGGAGCAGTTGACCCTGCGTTTCGAGCGCGACAACAAGCCGTTGCTCGCCACTTCCGGCGGCCGCTGGAGAGCGTTCAACCGCTACCACCACGCGCTGCGTCAGGACGATGAGTGGAGCGAGCGCCTGCTGGCCCGCGACTTCGCCCAGGCTTACGAAGAACAGATCCGCCTGATCTCCACCCTCCACACCGACCACCAAGGATGATGCGCATGTCTCGCCGCTCGACCGCTTTTTTCCAGACGCTGACCGCGCTCACCCTGTTGGTGCTGCTCGCCGGTTGCTCGTCGATGTCGCCGTATTCGAAAGTGACCAAGATCAACCTCAAGATCACCGGCAGCGATCAACTGAACCCTGACCTCAACGGGCGTCCGTCGCCGATCGTGGTGCGCCTGTTCGAACTCAAGCACCCGGTCACCTTCGAGAACGCCGACTTCTTCAGCCTCTACGAGCGCGCCAAGGAATCCCTCAACCCGGACCTGGTGGCCAGCGAAGAACTCGAGCTGCGCCCGGGTGAAACCGTGGAACTGAAACTCAGCGTGGAGGAGGGCAGCCGCTACATCGGCATCCTCGCCGCCTACCGTGACCTGCCGGAAACCAAGTGGCGCCACACGTTCCCGATCACGCCGCTGGAAGTCACCGAAGCCGATCTGACGCTGGACCAGGCCGGTATCCGCAAAACCAACGAAGTGCTCGCCAAGGCGGATGACTGATCATGAATACCCATAAAGTCATCTGGCAGGAAGGCATGCTGCTGCGTCCGCAGCACTTCCAGCACAACGACCGCTACTACGATCACCAGATGAAGACCCGCACCCAGTTGCTGGGCGGCTACACCTGGGGTTTCCTGAATCTCGAGATCGACTTGCAGTTCCTCAACATGGGCAAACTGGTGATCAGTGAAGCCTCGGGGATCCTGCCGGACGGCAGCCTGTTCGAACTCGGTGGCAACACCGAACCGCTGGCGCTGGACGTGCCGCCGAACACCGGCAACATGCCGATCTACCTGGCACTGCCATTGGTTACCGGTAACCACATCGAGGCCCGTCGCCCGGAGCAGTCCGACGTGCTCGCGCGTTATACCGCCTACGAAACCGAAGTGGCCGACTCCAACGCCGGCGACGATTCGGCGAGCCAGGTCAAATGCGGTCGCCCGGACTTCAAGCTGTTGCTCGGCGAGCAGCAGAGCGACCAGGCCTACGTGAAGCTGAAGATCTGCGACGTGCTCGACACCACGCCGGACGGCGTGATCAGCCTCGACCCGGACTTCGTGCCGACCTACATTCAGGCCCACGCCTCCAGCTACCTGCTGTCGTGCCTGAAAGAAGTGATCAGCATGCTCGGTCACCGGGGCGACACCATTGCCGAGCGTATTCGTTCGAACGGCAAGGTCGGCGGCGCGGAAATCGGCGACTTCATGATGCTGCAACTGATCAACCGCACCGAACTGCTGCTGCGCCACTACCTGGGCCTGGAGCAGGTTCACCCGGAAGAGTTGTACCGCACGCTGCTGACCATGCTCGGCGATCTGGCGACCTTCTCCAGCGACAGCAAACGCCCGCGTCTGGACAGCCGCTACTCCCACGCCGACCAGGGTGCGAGCTTCCGCAAATTGATGGAGTCGATCCGTCAGGTGCTGTCGATGGTGCTGGAACAACACGCCATCGAGCTGATCCTGCAAGCACGTCAGTACGGGATCATCGTGTCGCCGCTGCACGACCACAAACTGCTGGGCTCGGCGTCGTTCGTGCTGGCAGCCAGTGCCAACTGCGACTCCGAAGAACTGCGCAACCGCTTGCCTGCGCACCTCAAGGTCGGCCCGGTGGAGCGCATCCGCCAACTGGTCAACCTGCACTTGCCGGGGATCAAGGTCAAACCGTTGCCGGTGGCCCCACGGCAGATCGCGTTCCACTCGAACAAAACCTATTTCATCCTCGAACTCAGTTCCGAAGACCTGGCACAACTCGAGCGCTCCGGCGGCTTCGCGTTCCATGTGTCCGGCGAATTCGCCGAGCTTGAACTGAAATTCTGGGCCATCAGGAACTGACCGACATGATCAAGGACATGGAACACAACCAGGACGACAAAACCGTCCTGCTCGACCGTCAGGGCCATGGCCCGGCGGCGAGTCCGCTGACCGACTTCGCTGCGCCACCGCGCTTCGAACAACTGGAAGAACGGATGATCTACGCCGCGCGCCTGCGCCCGGCGGAAGCCTTCAACATCAGCCTCAATTCGCTGGTGGCCGCGTCGTCCGAACTGCTGTCGGAAGTGGTGCGCCTCAAGCACAGCGAAACCCGCGAAGACCTCTACGCGCTCAACGAGCGCCTGACCGCCGGGCTCAAGCTGTTTGAAGTGCGCGCCCTGCATAACGGCGCCGAAAGCAGCCAGGTGATGGCCGCCCGTTACGTGCTCTGCACCGTGGTCGACGAAGCCGTCGTGACCACGCCGTGGGGCAACGAAAGCGAGTGGTCGCAGATGAGCCTGCTCAGCAGCTTCCACAACGAAACCTTCGGTGGCGAGAAGTTCTTCCAGCTGCTCGATCGGCTGTCGAAAAACCCGGTCAAGCACCTGCCGATGCTGGAGCTGATGTACCTGTGCCTGTCCCTCGGTTTCGAGGGCAAGTACCGCGTACAGGCGCGCGGCATGCTGGAACTCGAAGGCATCCGCGACGCCCTGTACCGGCAGATCCGTCAGTTGCGTGGTGACGTGCCGCGCGAATTGTCGCCGCAGTGGGAAGGCCTCAACGATCAGCGCCGCAACCTGGTGCGCATCGTGCCGGCGTGGATGGTGGTGCTGTTCACCTTCGTCTGTCTGGTGATGATGTATTCGGGCTTCGCCTGGGTCTTGGGCGAGCAGCGCGACACCGTTCTGCAACCTTATCAGCCGCTTGATCCGGCCGCGGTCCAGCCGCAGTCGCAGCCGTAAACAGGGACGTGTGATGAAAAAGTTTTTCAAGAAAGTCGGCGCCTTCCTGCGCCAGACCTGGGTCTGGACCTTGCTGCTGGTGCTGTTAGTGGCCCTGCTGGTGTGGTTTGTCGGCCCGTTGTTGGCGGTGGATGACTACAAGTTCTGGGAAGGTTCGACCTCCCGGTTGCTGACCATCAGCGTGCTGTTCCTGATCTGGGGCCTGACCATGGTCTTCGTCAGCTGGCGCGCCGGTATCCGCAAGAAAGCCGTCGAGGAAACCGAAGATGGCCAGGACCGTATCCGTCGTGACGACCTGATCGAAGAAGAGCAGAAAGAGTTGAAGGAGCGTTTCAAGGACGCCCTGAAAACCCTGAAGACTTCGAGCCTGTATCGCGGCCGCAGCGAGCGCTGGCGCAGTGACTTGCCGTGGTACTTGCTGATCGGCCCGCAGGCCAGCGGCAAGACCAGCCTGCTGGATTTCTCCGGGCTGGAATTCCCGATCAACAAGATCGACCGCAAGCTGACCCGCGACACCCACGGCACCCGTCATTGCGACTGGTACTTCGCCGACCACGGTGTGCTGATCGACACCGCCGGCCGCTACCTGACCCAGCCGGATTCGGAAGTCGACGGCAGCGCCTGGACCACTCTGCTGGAACTGCTGCGCAAGCGTCGTCGTGGCCGTCCGCTGAACGGCGTGCTGGTGACCATTCCGGTGGAAACCCTCACCAGTGGCAGCGAGCAGGACATCGACACTCTGGCTCGCCAGGTACGTGCACGTCTGCAAGACGTCTATCAGAAACTGCACGTCGACGTGCCGGTGTATCTGGTGCTGAGCAAGGCTGACAAGCTGCTGGGCTTCGACGAGTTCTTCGACCAACTGACCCGCGAAGAAAGCGATCAGGTGCTGGGTACCAGTTTCCGCAAGGATCAGGTCGGCACCGACGTGGCTGTGCTGCGCAGCGAATTTGAAGAGCTGCTGCGTCGCCTCAACAGCCAGGTGATCATGCGCATGCACTCCGAGCGCGACACCCAGCGCCGTGGCCGCATCCTCGATTTCCCGCATCAAATGGGACAGATCGGCGAGCGCCTGTGCCTGTTCGTCGACATGGCGTTCACCGGCAACCGCTATCAGCGAGCGACGCAACTGCGTGGTTTCTACCTGACCAGCGCACCGCACCTGACCCACGAAATGGATTCGACCACCGCCGGTATCGGCGCAAGTCTGGGCATGAGCGCCGGCGTGCTGCCGACGCTGCGCAGCGGTCGTTCGCGTTTCATCCACCACTTGCTCAGCCGGGTGATTTTCCCGGAGGCCGATCTGGCCGGTCTGGACAAGCGCGAGCGCAGCCGCATCCATTGGGGCCAGCGCGCGTTGTACGTCGGTGCACTGGGCGCGCTGGCGTTGTTCGGCATGCTCTGGGCCGGCGGTTTCTCCGCCAACTACGAGCGTCTGGAAAACCTGCGCAATCTGGCGCAGAACTGGACGCAGCAGCGCACGGCACTGTCGCCGCGCGATGACGCCATGGGCACGCTGAAAACCCTCGACACCAGCTACGCCGCGACTCAGGTGTTCCCGAAGAAGGGCGACGCTGCGTACCACGAGCGCGTCGGTCTGTATCAGGGCCAGGACGTCAATCCGGTGGTCAAGGAAGCGTACGAGCGCGAGCTTGAAAAGCAACTGCTGCCACGAGTTGCAACCATGCTCGAAGGCCAGATCCGCGCCAACATGAAGGACCGCGAAAAGCTGATCAACAGCCTGCGCGCGTACCTGATGCTGAACATGAAGGATCGTCGCGACGCGGCATGGCTCAAGGACTGGGTCGCCACCGACTGGTCGCAGCGCTACACCGGCAACACCGCGGTGCAGAACGGTTTGAACGCGCACCTTGAGCGTCTGCTGAAGCTGCCGTTTATCTACCCGCTCAACGAGCAGTTGGTGACTCAGGCGCGTCAGGTTCTGCGCAGTGAATCGCTGGCAAACGTGGTTTACCGCATGCTCCGTGAGCAGGCGCGCAACCTGCCGGACTATCGCTTCAGCCAACATCTCGGCCCGCAGGGCTCGCTGTTCATCGGCACCGAATACGTGATCCCGGGCTTCTACACCCAGACCGGTTATCAGCAGTACTTCTCGGTACAGGGCTCCGCGCTGGTCACCGACATCCTGCGTGACAACTGGGTGCTGGGCGAAGGCGCGGGCATCAGCGACATGGATCTGCGTCGCCTGATGGTCGAGCTGGAGCAACTGTACTTCCGCGACTACGCCAACTACTGGAGCGAGGCCGTTGGCCAGGTGGCACTGCCGCCGATCAGCGACGCCGGTGAAGGCGCCGAGCAACTGGCAGGCCTGACCTCGGCCAACTCGCCGGTGCTGGCGCTGTTGACTGAAGTGCGCGAAAACACCCGCTTCCAGGCAGCCCCTGAGCCGGTGGATGAAGCCGGTGACGCCGCCGATGCGCTGGCGGGGCAGAAGGGCAAACTGGGCAAGGTCGGCAAACTCGCTTCCGCCGTCGCGGACAAGGCTTCGGCCATGAACGTGGCGAAGAACCTGCCGGACACCGCCAAGAAGTCCCTGCAACGTCGCTTCGAACCGCTGCACAAGCTGCTCGACGACAACAACGGCCCGGCCGCTGACCTGACCCCGGCATTCGCCGCGCTCAACGACCTGCAACTGCAACTGGCGGGCCTCGCCCGTTCCAGTACGCCGGAGCAAGCCGCGTTCGAACTGGCCAAGACCCGCATGAGCGGCCAGCGTGATGCGCTGACCAACCTGCGCAATGCGTCCGGTCGTCTGCCGCGTCCGCTGAGCGTGTGGTTCAACGTGCTGGCCGAAGACTCGTGGCGCCTGGTGCTCAACGATGCCTACCAATACCTGAATGGTCGTTATCAGAGCGAGCTGTACAGCGTGTATGGCAAGACCATCAACCAGCGTTACCCGTTCAGTGCATCGAGCACCAGCGACGTGGCGATCAGCGATTTCCGTGAGTTCTTCCGGGCTCAAGGCACCATCGACCGCTTCTTCGACAGCTACATGCGTCCGTTCGTCAGCGGTGATCCGGGCAGCTACCGGATGCGCAGCATCGACGGTCGCAGCCTGCCGGTGTCCAAGGTCTTCCTCGATCAGATGGCTGCGGCGCTGAACATTCGCCAGAGCTTCTTCTCGATCAACCCGGCCGAGCCGACCGTGCAGTTCAAGCTGGAGCCGTACACCCTCGATCCGGCCGTCAGCCGTTCCGAGTTCAAGTTCGGCGACAAGACCATGGAATACCGCCACGGTCCGATCCTGCCGATGAACTTCAAGTGGCCAACCGATGCTGAAGACGGTCGCACCAGCCTGGTCATGGACAAGATGGCCGGTCGTCCGATCGGCATCGAGAAGAACTCCGGCCCGTGGTCGCTGTTCCGTCTGTTCGACCTGATGCAGACCGAGTACCTGACCGGTCGCGATGTGCTGGTGCTGAAAGCCGATGTGGGTGGCTTGCGCGCCAACTACCTGCTGACCAGCCAGCGCACACCGAACCCGTTCGACATGGGCGTGATGCGCACCTTCCGTATGCCGGTGCAGCTCTGATGCTGGTGGCCAGTCCCTGGCGCAGCGCGGCGCGAACCGACCCGGGCAAGGTGCGGTCGCGCAACGAAGATGCCTTCCTCGACACCCCGCAGCATGGGCTGTGGGTGGTCGCGGACGGCATGGGCGGTCATCAGGGTGGCGACATCGCCAGCCAGTTGATCGTCGCCAGCCTGGCTGAACTGCCGCAGCACGAAGACTTCGACGAACGCCTCAAAGCCATCCGCCAGTGCCTGCACTGGCTGAACCGGCGCCTGGGGCAAGAGTTGACCGTCACCGCCGGGCGTCACGACAGCATCATGGGCAGCACCGTCGTGGCGCTGCTGGTGGACGGCAATCGCGCGGCCTGCATCTGGGCCGGCGACAGTCGTTGCTACATGTGGCGCGGGCAGCGTCTGTATCAGCTGTCGAAGGACCATTCGCTGCAGCAGCAACTGATCGACGAGCAACAGATGAGCGTCGAACAGGCAGCGGCGCACCCGGCAGCCCAGGCCTTGACCCGGGCGGTCGGCGCGGCGGAACAACTGACGCTGGATGTGCTGGAGCTCGAAGTCTATCCGGGCGATGTGTTCCTGCTGTGCAGCGATGGTTTGTATCAAGGCCTGAGCAGCGATGCCCTCGGCAACGCTCTCAGCCTGGCGGCGCCACATGTGGCGCTGGAACGTCTGTTCGACGGCGCCCTGCGGGGTGCCGCTCGCGACAATCTGACTGCCGTGGTGATCCGCCAATGACTGAACTCGAATCCTCAGTCGATGATTTGCTGATGAGTGAAGAGCAGGCCAACAACCTGACCTATTTCGCCTTCGCCAAGGAAAACAAGGCAGAGCCTCTGCTGGCGCCAACCAAGGCCAGCATCGGTGCACTGCCGGACGTACTTGCCGGCCGCTATCACCTCGAGCGTCTGCTCGGGGCCGGTGGCATGGGTGCGGTTTACCGGGCCCGGGATCTGCTGCACGAACAGTTCGGCGATCCCGATCCTTACATTGCGCTGAAAATCCTCAGCGAAGAATTTGCCGAGTCGCCGGACGCCAGTGCCTTGCTCTACAGCGAGTTCGCCCTGACCCGACGCCTGCGCCACGACAACGTGCTGCGACCGCACACGTTCGAAGTGGACACCGATTGCCAGCGGGCCTTCATCACCATGGAACTCATGCGTGGCCTGACCCTGGACAAACTGCTCTGCGAGCGGCCATTGGGCCTGCCGTGGAAAGAACTGCGCGACATCGCGCTGCCGCTGCTCGACGCGTTGGCCTACGCCCACCGTCGCGGCGTGCTGCACGGTGACATGAAGCCGAGCAACGTCATGCTCTGCGAAGACGGCGTGCGCCTGTTCGACTTCGGTCTCGGGCAAGCCGAGGAGGGCATCCTGCCCGGCCTGCCGCACCTGAGCCGCGAGCGCTTCAACGCCTGGACCCCGGGCTACGCTGCCCCCGAACTGCTTGAGGGCCAACCGTTGTCGGCCAGCGCGGACGTGTACGGCGTGGCCTGCGTGATCTATGAACTGGCGGGCGGCAAACACCCGTTCCGCCGCTTGTCCTCGACCCAGGCCCGTGACGAACATCTGGATCGCGAACTGCAAGCCCCGGCACATCTGCCGACACACTGCTGGCCCGCGCTGCGTACCGCGCTGGCCTTTGACGCGACAGAACGCACGATTTCTGCTGAACAATTGCGTGACGCCTTGGGCGCCACCTCGTCCTGGCTGCAGCGTTTGCGACTGCGGGCGTAACGGATGACATTCGAACAGGGAGCACTTTATGTTCAACCCAGCTAACGAAACGCACTTCAGCCTGACCGTTGAAGACTACGTGGGCGACCTGCAAGTCCTGTCGTTCACCGGCACCGAAGGCATCAGCCAGCCGTTCCGTTTCGACCTGGAACTGGTCAGCGAAAACCCGGATCTGGA